>OLRE01000042.1_pt1 | contig 135461 bp, 102 predicted proteins | sample 1672461 | NCBI WGS metagenome assembly OLRE01 (sample SAMEA3136688, study PRJEB25190) | human gut metagenome | biome: human gut; feature: human-associated habitat; material: faeces | place: Austria | collected 2013
ATTGGGAGAATTATGTTGACCTCGGCGATGAAAAACGCAAAGAGGTGCTTGCTGCGGCTTATAGGCAGTTTATGCTTAATCAGGTGGTCAAGGCATTGGAACTCAGCTTGGAGGGGTATAAACAGGATAATCTGCCGTGGAGATGATTAATACAGAGTATTGATTTTTTAGCAGTTTGATGTTATACTTGTAGCAAATACCAACAAGAAATGAGGGTGGGAAATGCTATCAGCACTTCTTTCAATGATAAACGATGAAACGGACAAGGAACTTGTTCGTTCGCTGTACGAAGCTAATGAGCAGCTCATGTATAACGTTGCATATAATATTCTTCATAACCGAACGGACGCAGAGGACGCCGTACAGGATTCTTTTGTCAGCGTAATAAATCATCTTGAAAAAATACGTGAGATAGACTGTAACAAAACCCGTTTCTATCTTGTTATAGTAGTGAAGAACATTTCGCTGAATATGCTCAAAAAGAAGCAGCGCCACCCGGCGGTCGATATTGATGAGGTATTTGACGCTAAGTCAGACGAAAATACCGAGGAGGAAATTATCAGCAAAGTCAGCTCCGATGAAATCAAGCGTGCACTGCGTGATTTATCAGATAATGATTATGATATAATGTTCCTCTACCTTATCAAGGAGCTTACTCCGTCTGAAATCGCACAGCTTCTTGGAATTACCGGGGGTCAGGCTCGGCAGAAGATATTCCGTGCAAGGCAGCGTTTGATAAAACATCTTGAGAAACGAGGCATTACCAATGAAACTTGATGACCTGATATATGATGGAATCGAAAATACATTAGATGAACGGCTTTCACAATACTCTGCCGATTTGAAGAAACACCATTTTTCGGCAGCCTATAAAATACGCCGCCATCAGACTATACGGGCTTTATCCAAGGCTCAGAAAATATCAGGGAAGTTCTCTGTCAGACGCATAAGATATGCTTTGCTTGCGGTAATTCTTGCGGCATTCCTGCTGACCGGATTCAGTATCTGGTATTCGGTCGGAGGGTTTACATTCAACGCACAAAGGGATCATTCAGTTACATATATAAGCAGAACTCCCGGAGATAAAACTAAAATAGAAAGCGTATATGGATTACCGTATGAAACAGGATTTTCGCTGACAGAAAGGCAGAGCGATGATGCAGATGTCATTTCAATATATCAGTCCGGAGAGAAAGAAGTTACGCTATGGCAAACTATAATTGGAGATGTACATAATTTCAACACAGAATACGGAACTCCGGAAGAAGTAAATATCAACGGCTGCAATGGAGCGTTTATTCTCGAAAACAATGGCGAGTGTGGTGTAGTATGGACAATGGACGGATACTTGTTTACTCTTAATGGCAATATCGACAAAATGTCACTTTTGAATTTGGCAAAAGCTACAAATTTAGAAAAATAGACACAAATGCTGTAACGGCGATTCTCATAAATTGTTTTAGTTGGTGAGAGGGTAAATCTCAAAACTAAAACAGGAGGTGAGAAAAATGAAAAGAATTGTAGTATTGGCTGCGGTGCTTATAGCTATATCTACCGTTTCTGTAAATGCGGCTGCAACAACTGTTCCGGAAAGTGTATACGCTGATTCTATTGCTCCATATTACGAAACAGCTTTTGACGCTGTCAGCACATTAACGCTCAGTGGAAAAACGGTAAAATGCGAAAGTAAGCTAAGAGGTCATTCTGATGTAAAGAGCTGCAAAGTTGAACAGACTCTTGAAAAGAAGCTGGGACTGTGGATATGGAACTCTGTTGACGGCGCAAGCTGGAACGGCACTATATCAAGCATTTCCGGCAAAGTTACCAACAGTATATCTGGATTACCCAGCGGCACTTACCGTTTGAAATCTGTTTTTACAGTGAAAACTTCAAACGGAAAAACTGAAACTATTACGGTTTACAGTGAAGAATTACTCAATTAACAAGTTGTGCTCTCAAAGAATTGTTTGAGGGCAAATGACCAAATTTATGGAGGTTAATATGTTTAACATGAAGAAACTTATAGCAGTAACAATCGTATCGGCTTGCATGCTTTCACCATTAACATCGGCTTGTGCTGAAACAATAACAGATGAAAGTCCCTGCGAATTACCATTATATTATAAACAATATATTGAAGAATGCCTACCAATTTATCTGAACAACACTGATTTTGTTGGTTCGGAAATAACTTATAGCTCTCTTATACCATTATATGAATATAATTCTGAAGATGTATGTGCATACTACACTATTATATTCAGCGGTGACACGGCAATAGGCAAACTTGAAATAAATGAAGACAATGGTACACCGGTTTCAGTCTTTGACACAAATATTACTAAGGAATTTGAATATTCTATTAATTCTGATTCCAAATATGCGTTTATATCATACAATAGAAATATCTATCTCCAACAGGATGTTGGAGATGTGATTTGGGTTGATGGAAATGACGAAAGTCTAACTTATGACGTTTCCAAGAGTTTCCCTCTGGAAGAGTTCAAAATTGCAGGAAGTGTCAACATGGATGACTCAGTAATGGAGCTTTCTTCAGAAGGCGCTTCTTTAGGAAGTATAAACTTACCAGTTTCTCATGTTGGCAATGTAAATGTAGGAACAAGTACAAACAAGAAATATGTTTGTTGGGCAGCTTGCGTTGCAATGACAGCCAATTATATGGATGGCGATTCATATACTGCAAGAGATGTGTATAACAAGGTTAAATCTTCTTATTCAGGAAGTGAGCTTGGTTCGCCTTCATGCATTTCAGATGCATATTCGAAGTGTGTTGATACAAGTTTTTCGTATAGGGGTAAAGCAATAAAAGCTGATACAGTATTTACAAGTTTACGTAAAGGGGCACCGGTTCAAATTGCTATTAATGGAAAAAACCAATCAAATGTAGCGACATATCATGCCATTCTTATAACGGGATTACATCTGTATTCAAATAAAGCTGTTTACACAGTAGACGATCCTGATTATAAAAGCGGCTCTCGTTCGTTTATAGCAGTCGGAGCCCCAACTGAAAATATATCTTCAATTTCCTATTTAGGTATGGATGGAGATGGCTTAACAATGACATATGATGATTGGTATCGTTCACATTATGTAGGCTAAGTGTGTAGGAGGGATTAGGTTATGAAGAAATTATTCTGCGGTACTGTTCTGCTGATTACGGTATTATCTTTGGGAGGCTGCTCGTCTAATGATAAAACACCAACCGAATCAGTAAGTTCCGTTGTTTCAGACATAGGAAATCAATCGGTATCAGATAAAAATACAAGTGAATCTTTATCTGATTCTCAAACTAGCATGCCATCTACCGAAATCGTATCAGGCAACAATGATGTTTCATATGAAAAATCTCCAATTACAAGTGAAACATATGATTCATCGAACGAAGATGCTAGTGAAAACCCAGGTTCAGATGTCCATATTGCGTCTTTTAATGCAAATGACTATATGCTGGACATCAACACTGTCAGGTTTATTGTAGACGAATCCGGAAATGTCATTGAGCCGGAAAATGATAATGAATCTCCATTGAAATATGTCTATAAGATGACCGAATATGAATACATAGGAACAGGCGACCTTCTGGGAACACGCTCTGACGCAAAACTCTACCTGACCGAAGACGAAAATATTCTTTCCGTTTTCCCATGTGAAATAGACGCATACGCTGATGCAGAATCAATTCTTTCCAAGTATTCAAGAGATAGGATTTTTGAAGCAAATTGCTTTATTAAGATTGATGGATAACTTGTTTTCCGGCAGCGTTTCCACTGACTATTTAGGCTTGATAACATCGCCATGTGCAACGTTAATTGAATGAAATATAACTCCGGCAGTTTTTATCTCGAAATAACAGCCGGAGTTAGTTTTATAAAAAAGGCGCTGTAAAGTCGTAGTAATATACGTATCAATCACAAATTCCTCTATAGAATTTATATAACCAGGCATATAGTTTGATTATTCAAAAGTGAAATTATGTGTTTTACAGATATCATTTAGAAACCATGTTTTTACTTATGAGATAGTGTAGCATTACACAGACTAAAACGATGGTTCAGTTGCCATCAGACAGCGTTATCTCATGTGTCGAATTATCGGTCGTCCTTTGTTCCGTTCGGTATGTTCAACATCAGAGGGTTTCCAGGGTATATCAAGATTATGCAGCGCCGCAAGTTTCGTCTGAATATTAGCGCCTGTTCCCATTTTGCTTGTGCTTGCGAGAACGATACGCTTTGTGCCGGAGCGGAGCTGCGCATACATTTCGTTGCGCTGTTTCTGCGTTGCCGCGTCGCCGGCAGTGCAAATCTCATTTTCGGGAATGCCGCGCCGTGCAAGCTCCTGCTTGAGGTAATCGTACACGGAGAATTTCCCATCATCGGAATTAACGGCGATATCGCAAAAGATAGCCTGCACTCCCTTTTGAGCGGAGGTGCGGTCATATATCTCCATGATTTTGTCAATGCAGAGATTCACCTTGCTGTCGGGGTAGTTTTCAGCGTTTGGTATTACACAGCGCGCGTCCAGACCGAGCAGGCGCGCTTCTCCCGTAATTTTCAGCATATTATCCTTGCTCGGATCCACGGCTCCGCTGTGAATCATTTCGGAGCGCTCAGCAAGGACCTTCATATACGCTTTCTGTTCATCGTTTGGATGTGCAACGATAGTCTGCGGCTTTCCTCCCTCCAGTTTCGGGACAGGCAAATCAAGCATATCCGGCGTCCGTATGTCTGCGAATTCCTTGAACATCTGCATGAGTTCGGGGACATTGTTGAATTTAGCAAAGCGCTTTTTCGTGCGATAGCCGTTGCCCGCAGGCTTCAGCTCTGCCTTTGAAACGATCTCACCGAAGTTGCTCGCCCAATCGTCAAACGTCTGCAATCCTGCGTTCTGGAGCAGAGAGGGACGGAGATACCTCTGCATAATGTACAGCTCCGTCATGGAGTTAGAAACAGGCGTTCCTGTGGCGAAAATTATGTTTTTCTCGCCGTAATTCTCGTTAAGATACTGCGTTTTCATGAGGATATCCTCGCTCTTTTGCGCAGGAGTAGTCTGAACACCGGACACCCTGTTCATTTTTGAAACCACAAGACCGTTCTTGTAGTTGTGGGCTTCGTCAACAACAAGGCTGTCAAATCCGAGCTGCTCAAAAGTCAGGGATGTGTCTTTTGCTTTTCCGCTGCCCTCGATGAGTTTCTGCAAGCGTGTTTCAAGCCGCTTTTTCTCACGTTCAAGGTCTTTTATGGAGCTGCGGTTATTTGCTCTTGTACGGTAATCTCCGTTCAGCTCGTCAATGCCGTTCTGCATAGCGTCGATTTCATGCTGAATGAAATTTTTGCGGTACTCCATAGACATAGGGATTTTCTCGAACTGTTCGTAGGACATGATAACTGCGTCATAGTCGCCGGTGCAGCACCGACCGATAAACTTCTGCCTATGGTCTTTGTCGAAATCCTTTTCGCTTGCGGTCAGGATTTTTGCCTGCGGATATAGCCGCAGCCACTCGTTCGCCATTTGCCCCACAAGGTGCTTCGGAACGACAACGCAAGCCTTGTTTATAAGACCGAGCCGCTTTTTCTCCATTGTCGCCGCCACCATCTCAAAGGATTTACCAGCGCCGACGCAGTGGGCAAGCAGAGTATTGCCGCCGAATTTCGCTCTCATAACAGCATCAAGCTGATGAGGTTTAAGGCTGATTGACGGGGACATTCCCGGAAAGGTCTGATGAGAGCCGTCAAATTTTCTGCCGACTATGCTGTTGAACAGATTGTTGTAGCGCTCAACATATTTCTCGCGGCGCTCCGGCTTCTCCCACAGCCAGCGCTTAAAGGCTTCTTTCATTTTCAGAGCCTTATCCTGCGCCAAATCAGTCTGCTTTTTGTTTATTTCATAATGCTCCTTTCCGTCAACATCGGTTATCTTGTCCTTGACGACAATATCCCGATTGTTTAGCAGATTTTCAAAGATCGCCTTTGCAGGCATTCTGGCTGTGCCGTAAATCTGCGTTGCGGCGGCAGAAGTATCCCAATTCTTGTTTTCGATTTTATACTCGCCGGTAACAGTACGGCGCATAGGCTCGTAAAATCTTGCCTTTGCGTAATCCTCAAAGAAATGCTGATAGTCCTCAACATCTACCCATGACACACCGATACGCGCGGTAATATCTCCGGCTTCCAGCTTTTTCGGGAGGACTTCCGTCAGAGCCGTTACGTTGCGCTGAAAATCGGGATAGTCCTTTGCGTAAAGCTCGGCGGCGCGCAGCTTTTCACGGACATTGCCGGAGAGATATTCGGAAGATTCCTCCCAGCCGACAAAAGGGTCGTTCTCGTCAGATTTCAGCGGATTAAGATATATCAGGTTGTCCGATTTCAGAACTTCTACAATATCCTGCGGTTCCTGCCCGCAGAGCTGTGCCATATACGGTATATCCATTTTACCCACTGTATCAATGGAAACCTGCATAGCCTCCTGCGGAGTGTCCACATGGGTGATTTCGGCGGTGTATTTTACCGTGCGCTTGGTAAAGAAATCCGACTTTTCTACGGTCTTGGCTTCCTCGTCGATGATTTCCAGAGCGCAGAGGGAATTGTAATCATCGTCACGGCTGAAAACCTGCGAATTACTGCTGTCGTTTATGTAGCCGTTCTTCTTTACAAAGCTGTCGTACTGCGCGTTCAGCCTATCCTGCAAGGATTTTAGTTCCGTATCGGAGCAGTTTCTTTCCTGTGCGGAGAGCATTTCACGGAATGTGGCGCGCAGTTCGTTCAGACCCTTTATTCGCTCGGCTTTCTTGCCGGTTTCCGTTACCTCGGTCATTATGTTGTTTTCACGGAAATACATTTTTCCGTCAACCTCTGCAAAGGTGAAATTGCGGACATCTTCGACAGCAGGGATAATGCCGGCTTCCTTTTCAGTTTCCTGCGTCCGCTTTCGGATAGCGTTTGTCAGCTTTAGATTGCTTACAGCCTTTTCGAGCTGTTCGGAAAGGTCAGCTTCCTCGATAGGAACGCAGGCTGTTTCGTCTGCATTGCCGTACATAGAAAATTCCATGCCCTGTTTCATTGTGCCGAGTATCATTTCGGGGTGGTCGAGGAAATAATTATTTACCGGAATGCCATCATGATTTTTGCCGACATAGCACCAGTCGGGAAGTTCCACCGCCATTTTCTCACGCTTTTGCAGGAAAATTATATCCGCCGTTACCTCCGTGCCGGCGTTCGCCTTAAAAGCGTTGTTCGGCAGACGGACAGCGCCCACAAGGTCGGCACGTTTCGCAAGGTATTCACGAACTTTCGGGTTCTGCTTATCCAGAGTACCCTTTGTGGTGACAAAAGCTACAATGCCGTTCGGCGCTACCTTATCCAGCGTTTTTGCGAAAAAATAGTCGTGTATCAGGAAATTCTCCTTGTTGTACCGCTTGTCGAACACTCCGTAATTTCCGAAAGGAACGTTGCCGATAGCGGCGTCAAAATAATTGTCGGAGAATGTAGTTTCCTCATACCCTCTTATCTGAATGTCAGCCGTCTGGTAGAGCTGCTTTGCGATACGTCCGGTTATGCTGTCCAGTTCAACGCCGTGCAGACGGCTTTCCTTACGCATTTCTTCGGGCATAACGCCGAAAAAGTTGCCTACGCCCATAGCAGGCTCCAAAACGTTACCTCCACTGAAACCGAGAGCCGCCAGTCCCTTATAAATGCCGTTTATGACGGTGGGCGAGGTGTAGTGTGCGTTCAGTACCGTGCTTTTTGCGGCTGTGTATTCGTCCTCTGTCAGCGTTTCCGCAAGCTCCTTATGCTCATTTGCCCAAGAACTGTTATTCTCGTCAAACGCCTGCGCAAGCCCGCCCCAGCCGACGTACTTTGAAAGAACTGTCTGCTCCTCCGGAGTTGCAAGGCGGTTTTCACTTTCAATTGCTTTCAGAGTTCGGATAGCGGCAATGTTGGCGGCAAATTTGGCTTTCTGACCGCCCTCGCCAAGATGTTCGTCGGTAATGGTGAAATCATGCTTTTCGACAGGTGCTTCAACCTGCACGGGACGTGCGGCAGGCTCTTTAACAGGCTCGGTGCTGTTTGCACTGTATTTAGCGAGAATTTTCTTTGCGCTCTCAATCTGTTGTGGGTCGTCCGAATTATCGACAGTCCATTGTGCGCTCCGGATACGGTTGTTTATGTCCCTTTGCGTAATGTACTTTTTCTGGGATATAAGCCTGTCGATACGGGCTGCGACTTCATTCCACTTCATCTTTACAGTAGCTTCACTGCCGCCGAAGCCGCCTTTGTTCAGAACGATACCCTTTGCGTCGTGCCATGTATCATATCCGGTGCGCCCCGAACCGCCAGTGCCGTATTCGTTTTTCAGAAAATCAGCCTTTTCCTTGCTGGAATGGGGCTGATTGAAGTAGTTCTCAATCCGGAACTTGCCGCCTTGAACGCCGCTTCCGCTTAATATAAGCAGGTCTTTTTCCTCCTCCGAAATGAACATGACGGGAGAGAATTCAAAATTCTTTTCTGTTCTGAACTCCCGTCGTTCAAGCTGTAAATCTTTCAGATTTTCAAGAATTTCGTGGAGGTTGCGATGAGGAAAACGCAGAACGTCCTTATCAGTTTCGCAGCGTTTTATAAGGTCGGTCATGCCGGCGATGAACTCCGAAACTGGCTTTTCTCCCTTTAGCGCTTCAGAGATCCTTTCGGTGCTTTCCGGGAAACCGCCTATAAAAAACTCGTCCGGAATAAAGAAATCACCCTCAACGTCGCGGTTGAGATACCACAGTTTTTCAGCGAGTTTCCTGCGGGTGTAGGCTTCTGCGTCGTCGATTGTGACCTGATCCGCAAATTTGCCGTCGCCCAGCAGCTCCTCAATACGCTCCGCAGCCTGTTCCCAGGTGATTGTTTTCTGCGCGGGGCTGTTGAGCGCAGTATCTCCCAAGCCGATAGTAATGCCGTTTTCGTCATACCATGCGGTAATTCTCCGGTCGGCTGCTCCGGTTGACTGACCAAAATCTATTCCTCTGGCGTCCGTTCCGAACTCATTGCGCAGATATTCAGCATTGCTTTCAGCGCCCTTGTTAAGCTGATACTGGCTGATTATGCGCTCAAGGCTGCGCGGCTCGTTCGACCCGCAGCGGAGAACACAGTCGAACATATCCTGCGTTATGAGCGGTGAATTCGTATCAGCAGTCGTAATCGCTGTCTGTTTCCGCGGAGCGGAATTTTCCGCAGGCTCGCCGAAAAGGTTGAGCTGAACGCCTTCGGTGGAACTGTTAGAAAGTGTATCGTTCTGCGGTTCTGTGAGCCTCTGCACAGTTTCATCGGTGATTGAAACAAGGTCGCTGAACTCCAGATTACCCAGTGCAGAAATCATATCGTCAGAAAATCTGAAATTCTTCTCCTCGGCGACCTTATCGCCGTACATCGTCACTATTTTCTTATTCTCAAGGTCTGCATAAACGCTTATCCCGACTTCGGTATCTTCGTGAGTGGTGTAGGCAAGCGGAACGCGCGACAGTTCGGAAAAGTTTGCGTCCTCGCGGAATTCTCGCTGTGAATATTCGTTTATCCGGGCTTTGGCTTCTTTCAGAAAATATTCTCTGTCAAGCTGTTCGTGACGGTCGAACTCCTGCTTTGCCGCAGTAATCAGCGCATTTCCGAGGGTCTCCCAAGTGTAGGAAACCTCAAAACCGCCATTCGTACGGAAAATCATGCCGGAATCGGTTTTCTCTGATGAAATCTCAACTCTGCTGATACCGTCGGCGGGAGGATACTCAAAATTGAGATACCGCATATTCGCGTATATTCTTTTTGCAAGCTCGGTGCTTATGTCCTCGCCGTTGTGGAAACGGGTGGTCAGATCCTCAAATTCGTCGGCACTCAGACTTGCTCCCATAGTCCAGTTGGTTATGCTGCTGTATACCGGAGCATGGTCGTAATTGAACAGCTTATCGCCCAAATCGTCCATTTCATCGCTTGCAAGCTGCTTCTCCGCCAGCAGACCGATGTTGTCCGTCAACGCTCGCCGGGCTTTGCGTTCCTCGCGGGAAAGCGTGAAATCCGGAACCACGGTAAACCCAAAACTGTCAACGAAGTACGCCCTTATTGTACCATTTTTCTTCACGGCGACAATATCTCCGACCGAAAGGGAATGCCCGCGGAAATCCTGCGGGTGGTCAACATTGAAACGCTTGTAAATATCATCGAGCGTTTCGTTCTCCTGCAATCTGCCGCGATAAACACGGTCGTAATTCTCACGGTCGATATACATTCCGTGTTTTTTCAGATGTTCGCTGTTGGTAAAGTGGTAGTCACGCAGCTTTTCATCATCTTTGAGCTGATAAATCGCATACCTCGGCTCGGTAAGCGCAAACAGCTTGCTCAGGCAGTCGCTGTCATGGCTTGAAATGTCCTCGCTGTCGGTCATGAATTCTTCCGCAACGCCGTCAAAGCCCTCTGCGCCACGGTCGAGAAACTCCTGCCCACAGTTTTCGGTAAGGTATTCCATCGGGTCGTTATGCTCCATAGCGTCGAAAATATCGTCGAACGACATATAGGTGCAGACGAACTGCCCGCCTGCGGTGCTGTCAGGATTGTAGTAAATCCAAGTGACATTTTCCATTTCGGAATTGACGTAGAATTTATCCACGTCATCCGGTATTTTGTCCTGCGGTTTATTCTCGATTTCAGATATCGCCGCCTTTATCTTGCTGAGAATATTTGCGGACGCAATGGACTGCTTTTCGTCGATGATTTCGCCGATACTGTGATATGAGGCGTACAATTCCACATCGTATGATGAGGATTCCGTGCGGCTTGCGTAAACGGAAACAGAAACGCTGTGCAGGCTGTCGAGGTACTTTTCATCGTTGTTCCAAATCTCGTTTGCCTGATTGAGCGCTGCGTTGAATTCCTCCACGGAATAGGGATAATTGACCTTGAACCCGACTTCCTCCGGCGAGAAATTTCTGTTGTGGCTGCCGTTGACGTAAACGCAGGGGTACTTGATGTTCCTCTGCTGAATTTCCGAGCGAATATCGTTGTACAGACCGTCCGAAACCAGATCCGCAACGGATTTAAGATATTCGGAATTTTCCCGCATTTCCGTCAATGCTTCATTGTGGGAATTGCGGACGGCTTCGGCGGCACGGTCGGCAAAGTATGTGCGGAACTCATCAGCGCTGTATGACGCCGCAGCAATTTCCAGCTCATCGGAATAATCGAGCATAAAGTCATGCAGATTACTTGCGTCAGCGACCTTGCGGCTGTCCGCAATGCTCATGCTGCCGTCGTAGGCGTATGGATCATCTTCCTCGGAATCGTAGGGACGGTCTGAAAAAGGGATACCAAGTTCCGCAGCCTTGCTCCGTGCCACCTCAAGGCTGGTGAGAGATTCATCAAGGCTGTCGGCGACTTCCGAAATGACTTCCGCCCGGAAATCCTTATCCTGCTGAAATCTGTTGTACAGAGGTGCAAGCTGTTCAGCGGAATATTCCGAGCCTTCACGCCCGGTGATGAGCCTAGTGTAGTAGCTGGTCACGGCGCTTTCTACCTCAACATCGAAGCTCTCCCCGTCGGTGTTCCGGTGCGCGTTACGAACAAGGTCGTTCTCATAAAGCGCGCCTGCTGCAAGTCCGACAAAAACAGAAACAGCGGGGGAAATATCCTCCGCTGATGTGCTGTTTATCCTCTGCGCTGAAGAACTATCTGCTCCATTACCTCGTGTTCCACTATGAAACTCCGCGTTTTCTCCCAGCGCTCTATTTCGGTGAACGTCGTTTTCGGGCGAGGATTCTTCTCTGCGTACTGCTTCCGCAGAAGTTCCCACATTTCCCACGCTTCCTTGTCTATCTGACGGGGAATCAGCTCCCATTTCAGACGACCCTCCAGCGACGGGATTTCTTCCGGATAATTCTCCGTCATGAACTTCTGCCAAGCCTTGCCCCAGCGGTCTATCGGTTCGCTCAGGAGCTGCTGTTCCTCGTCCGTCAGCCCCAGCTCCACCTGCTCCAGATACACGAACGTTTCCGGATCCAGCTTGTACGTCCTGCCGTTCTCCTCCTTGATTTCGGGATAGAACTTCTTGTCCTCTCTGCACCAAATCTGTTTTACTTCTGCCATTGTCGATACTCCTTTCAGCAATAAGTGAATTTATAGTTTTCTCCATTGATAACAGTGCCGGTCTTGCCGCGATCTGAACGTATTCCGTCAGCTTTTCGGCCTCTGCCTTGCTGTGAACAAGGTCGAATGCGGATAAATCCATAGGATTGTTCTTGTAGTCGAACCTGCCGCCAAGCTCGCACCGAGCCGTTATGAAATACTGCGTTATGGATACGAAAGACTTTTCAAATGCAGCTCTGTCAGTTTCAGAGATATTCAGCGCCTTTATCGCATTTTCGAGATTGTCAGCCGCAGCCGTTCTGCCGATAGCGTTCACGCAGCCGGACATGGACTTGTATTCCTTACCCTCTGCCTTTGAAAACGCAGCGATGAACTCCTGCGCCGTCTGCTTGTCGAGCGTCCACTGATAGGGCGGTCTGCCGCCGGCAGTCTGGGAAATATCGAAATAATGTTTCAGCCCGCTGCCGTCCAGGACGGCTATGCTGTTCGTCCCACGCTGTACCTGACGTCCGAATCTCTGCCAGGTATCATAGTCGGCAACCATTGTGGCTTTCGGATTTGTTGCGAACATCGTCATGGTCTGCGCTGTCGGCATTTTGAAGAACCTGCCTGCGAATTTCAGATACTCCGCAAAGGTTTCCTTGTTTTGGTAGAGCTGTTCAGTAATGCTTTCGTACCTCTCACGAACTTCATCTATTCGTGCCATATTTCCTCCTCAATTTAAGTTTATCACATTAAAGCATAAAAGTCAATATCTTAATGCAGAAAATTTGCGGTCAAACAGGACTGAATTCGATACAGTTTTGCTGTTTGACCGCAATCGGGTATTATCTCTTATACTTTGGGGCAGAATTAGTTTGTTTTTCGGGGTTGAGAGTTTTCACAAGCTGGTTCTTAATATCCGTTACCTTCGGCATATCCGCCTTATTCACGGAAATGGTAGTAGTACCCTCGACCTTTGCCTGATACTTAACTCCAGCCTTGTCCAGTTCAGTCATGAGCTTCTCTGCGAACTTGTTGTTCTGCTTCGGGAGGTGCGCAATGCTGTCCTTGTCGCCGAGTTCCGCATACTTTACTCCCTTGTATTCGGTCTTGCCGAGGGACTGATAACTTCTGAGAACTGCATTGCTGAGCTTTTCGTGGAAATCCTTTGTGATAGGCAGAGCATACTGCGCATAGTCGCCGGTCTGCGTCTGATAGGACGGCATGGATACAAACGGCTTGTTTTCGCTGCCCGTCATCACCTTAACGTCCTTTACCACAAAACAGCCGTCTATTGTGACCTGTCCCGCAGCCTTAAGGCTGTTGTTATCCACGGGTCTTAACTGGACATTCACGGAAGATTTGGACTGTTCAGCAGCGGGGACTTCGGTTTTCAGCGTTTTTTCGGGAGAACTCATGAGCTGCTCATAGCTTTTCAGAACGGCATTATTGAGCGCCGTCCTCGCTTCTGCGGTAATGGGAAAGGCTACATCTGCGTAATCTCTGCCCATCTTCTTGCTGGGCATAGCGACAAACGCACCCTTTTCGCCCTCCACGACCTTTACGCCCCGGACTGCCAGCTCGCCGTTGACTACCACGTTTGCGATAGCCTTGACATTGCCGCCGTTCTCGATTTTAGATATTGACGATACGTCGAAAGAAGTCTTGTGTTCCATTGTTGTTCCTCCTGTCAAATTGTACTGAGAATGATCCGCCGCCCATGTTTCAAACGGCATAAGAACAGACTCGCCGAATTTGCCGTCGCTTTTCTGCGGATAATGATTTACCATCTCAAATCCGATTTCTTTAGCCGCCTGCCTTATGAGGGCAAGCGCCTCCTTGCTTTCGTAAATAGAGCTGCTGCGTGTGAAATCCTCCACAAGGACATTTTGGTTGTCCCGTACATGAAGAATGTCCGCTGCCGCATTTCCTCTTTCAATGCCCATCGTGAGCCTTGCGGACGGCTTTTTATCCCAATTTAACGCCTTTTCAGCGTTGTAGGGCTTTTCGCGCAGCTCATTGAAACGCTTCTGCGCTTCGGCAAAGGTGTCGTAATACTCGATAGGGGTGGGGCGGTCGTACTCATGGGGCATTGCCCATGTGCGTAAATCTGGTATGATGTACACTTTCCACGGCTTGTTGTTTTCTTCTGCCATATTAATTCCTTTCTGCGAATATCCTGCACGGATAAGGATAACCGCCGTTTACGCTGTCTGAACGCTCCCAATAACCGTATCCGCTGGATTTTGCATTGAGAACGGAGAGAACTCCCTCGACCGTAAGTCCTGTATCTGCGGGGACTGACAGTATCATCGTCTTTGCGGAGGAACGCGTCCTCTTGCCGATAACGGAGTAATTGTTGGCATTGTCCACAATGCAGTAAAGTATCTTGTGACCATTCTCGTTTCCGTCAGCGCCGACAATGCCGCCGTTGTTCGTACCGTTAAGGTAGATATTCGCAGCATAGCAGCTCTTGATGTACGCAGAAACATTATGAGCCGTTGCAGTACCTACAATACCGCCGCTGTTTTCGGCAGTTGATGTGAACGTCCGAACACCGCAGCCGATTATACTGCCGCCTGCATAGTGCGGCTTTTCTCCGCTGTTGAACAGCTCCACGCCGTAAGCAGTCCCGGCAATTCCGCCTGCGGAAACAGCCGAGCCGCTGACGGTAATGTTGTTTGCGATACAGCCTGTCACGGTGCAGGCGTTGCCCACTATACCGCCGATACTTTTGCCGCCGCTGACCGCTATTCCGTCCGCCGTGCAATCTGAAATATCGCCGCCGAAACCGCATATTCCTCCGATATTTTCAGCGCCGTCAGCCGTGATTTTGCTGTTCAGGACTTTACAGCCGATTATCCGTGTATTTCCGGTGGAGAAATATTCGTCAGTGTCGGTCGAGGGGTAAGCGTAGGATACGACCTCGTTGCAGATTACTCCGAGATTTTTATTCTTTCCGGCTTTGATATTTGCGCCGTCAACTACAACATTCTGTATAGTCCCTGCGGCAATAGTACCAAATAAACCGCCGCTGCCGGAAACACTCTTGATAGAATAACCATTCCCGTCGTACACAAAATAATCATATGATTTGTTTTCGTAACCGCGGGTGATTTTCTTCGTGCTGATAGGATTTCTGTCCGTATTCCTCGGAAACGCAATATCCGCCGTCTGTACGAAATATCCCTTTGCGCCCTGTTCGGAAAGTCGCAGGAGCTGGTCGTAATAGCTGATGATATACGGATTTTCAACCGTTCCCTTACCGCCGCCGTATTCGTTAAGAACACGATAGAGCTTGGTGCTTTTGCTGAACTTGCTTTTAACGCCGCCGTAATATTCGATCGTGCCGAAATCTCCGTTCTGCTTTTTGGTGGAGTAGCCGTAGGTACAGCCGAAAACGCTGTTGTAAACGTCGTTTTTATCGTCAACCACGGGCAGAGTGAGCTTCGCATAACCAGTCATATCCAACGGCACTTTGTATTCGATATCGGCTTTGTTGAGATAGCATCGGTCAACGGAAATTGTGATATATGTAGCACTCTGCCACTTTGCATAAAGGTCGCAGTCCTCGGAAACATCGAGATCCTCCACACGGACGGGAGAGTTTTCAAAGTACCAGCCGGAAACTATCTCGCCGTCCTTTGTCACGCCGAAATCATCGAGCATATCCAGCGTTGAGCCGATTTCGACTTCAATGACCTGCACCTTATCGTCATAGTGCAGAGTGATTTTTGCTGTCGGCGGTTTCTTGCTCCACACGGCGTATAGGGTGAGGTTTTCCGCAGGCATGGTAAGGCTTTTTAACGTAGATTTGGCGTTATCCGTTTTCGCCCAGCCTGTCAGGAACAGACCGTCCCGGTATATTGAAACATCTTTCGGCAGAGGAACGCTGTCGCCGTATCTGACTTCCGCCCGTGAGAGCTGACCTGTTCCGCCGTTGGAATTGTAATTCACTGTGAATGTGTCCGGTTCCCAGACGGCGAAAAGCTTTACGTTTTCATACGGCATTTTGTAGTCATAAAGGGGATACGCAATGTCCGTATTATCCGAAAAGCCGAGCAGCTTGTAGCCTTTCCGGGATATGGATTTTGACGCGCTTTCGGCAGAGGGAAGAACGACATACTGTCCGGCTTCTGCCGAAATGCTTTCAAGAGTACCCTCGCCGCCGTTCGCGTAGAAAGTTATAGTGTAAACTCCGCTTGCGCCCGAATTTGAGGAGGAACTGTAACCGCTGTTGGTGTAGCCTGTTTCGGCAGTTTCCGCAGGCGGTTCGGCTGATGAGGTTTCGATTACGGGGACATCAGCTTCGCCCTGTTCGGAGGATTCCACAAGGGGAATTTCTGATTCCGTTGTGGTGGTTTCCGCGGTTTGGGCGTCTGTTTCTACCGTTTCCGTAGTTGCGGAAGTTTCCATCGTGTCTGCGGGAGCGTCGGTTTTATTACTGCCGGATAAAGCCGAAACCGCAATGAGAATGACTGCCGCGACAGCGATACCGCCTATGATTAAGTAGGTCGTGAAATTCTTCTTTCCCTTGCTTTTTGCGGATTTGCCCGTTGAAATGGAGTAGGTGTTTGCGTCGATTACAGCGAGCTTTCCCTCCGCTTCAAGCTGGGCGAATTTCTCGGAATTCAAGCCGTCTGCGATAGGCTCGTCCGTCTGGTACTGCGTGTAGGTGCAATCTACAAGCGCTGTTTTGGTGCGCTTCACGAAAGCCTTGTATTCCACCGTCTGCGTTATCATCTTTTCCTCAAAGGGAACGCCGTTTTCATCTGCATTCTGTTCGGGGATAATGAACACGGTTTCGGCTTCATCGTCAAAGCTTGAGATGTCAGCTTTGAAAAAGTACATTATTTTCCACCTTTCTTTCTGAAATTGATATTGACAAAGTATTCTTTTTGATGTACAATATAAGTACAGAGTAAGTATAATAGTGCTGAAGGAGATGATTTTATGGCAACAACAAGTGTTACTATGCGTGTGGACTGCGAAGATAAGGCAAAGGCTGAACAGATTTTTAATGCGCTGGGACTGAATATGTCAACGGCATTCAATATGTTCATCAAGCAGACTATCCGCTGCGACGGAATTCCGTTTGAGGTCACACTTCACAACAGAGCTGACGATTATTTCTACAGCCCTGCGAATATGGCTCACATCAACCGTTCCATCGCTCAGCTCAATGCAGGAAAGGTTTCCAAGCACGAACTTGTCGAGGTAGAGGACGATGATTAAACTCTGGACTGACGAGGCTTGGGCGGATTACCTTTACTGGCAGGGCGAGGACAGAAAAACTCTGAAACGCATTAACCTGCTCATCAAGGATATAGAGCGTGACCCTTTTGACGGAATAGGAAAAGCCGAACCGCTGAAACACAACTTGAGTGGCTACTGGAGCCGCAGAATCGACGATACTAACCGGCTTGTCTACAAGGTCGAGGACGGTCAGCTTTATATTATTTCCTGCCGTTATCACTACGAATAATGAAAATCTCCGCTTCATCGCAAGCGGAGATTACCTTTTCGTCTTGTCCTCAAAACGCATTGTAAAGCCGATTTTGGCGTTTCCGTTCTTGTCGGTTCTGTCTGCAAAAGAAACGACAGCATTGTATGTGTTTCCGGTTTTCTCGGATTTGAAACCGCTGACCTTGACTTCTCCGTGCAACAGCAGATTTTTCATCATCGGCTCAGTCAGCTTTGCGCCCTTAGAGGTGAAGAAATAATCGTCCTCGTAAACACGGAAATAACAGCTTTTCGGAGCGTTTTCACAGTAGTAAATAGACGTGTTTTCCCGAACGAATTTATATACATTGCCGCCGCATTTCGGGCATTTCCCGACCGGATTTTTCTGAGCGGTTCTCGGCTCAGCGACGGGAGTATGCGCCCTGTGCTTTTCGGCTTCAATGATAGCCTTGATTTTCTCCGTAATGCTGCTGATTACTTCATCAGCGCTGGCGGTGCCGTTCTCTATTGCGGCAAGCTGTAATTCCATTGCGGCGGTCATTTCAACGGACTTAATTTCGGGAGGGATAAAATTTATCATCTTTATTCCCATTTCAGTCGCGGAAATAACCTTGTTCTTGCGCTCTGCATAGCCGTCTGCGAGTATCTTTTCGATGATCGCTGTCCTTGTTGCGGGAGTGCCTAACCCTCTTTCGGAAACATATCCGGAAAGTTCCTTGTCCTCTATGCGGCGGTCGATATTCTCCATCGCCTTTAAGAGCGAGCTTTCCGTGTAGCGTTTCGGCGGCTTGGTTTCTCCCTCTGTAACAAAAATATCTTCCGCATAAAATGTATCGTTTTCGGAACAGTTTATTTCCGGCGGTATCTCGACATCATCGGGGCAAAGCGCTTTCCAGCCGAGGTTGACAGGCTTTTTCTGTTTCAGCTTAAATGTTTCGCCGCAAATATCAAAGACGTACTCAATATCCATGTATTCGTACTGCGCCGAAAGAGCTTCCAGCACCCTGCGGATAACCAGATGTAAAATCTGTTTTTCATCGGAGGTCAGCTCCATATTTACAGCATTTCCGATATTCTCGGTGGGAATAATCGCATGGTGGTCGGACACCTTTGCGTTATTGATTATCCTGCCGTCGATGTTCAGCCCGTTTGACAGAAGAACGTTTACCGCCTTTTCTTCGAAAGCGCGGAGCATTTCGACGCGTCCGGGGAGGATTTCTGCCATGTCGTCCGTCAGATAGCTGCTGTCCGTTCTCGGATAGGTGAGCAGTTTCTTTTCGTAAAGGCTCTGCATAACGGAGAGCGTTCTCGCCGCTGAAAATCCCAGCTCATCGTTTGCGGCTATCTGCAAAGAGGTGAGCGAGAAAAGCAGAGGGCGGTTCTCCTTTTTACTCTGGGAGATTATGCTCTTTACCGTAGCCGGCTGACCCTTGCACATTTCAAGTATTCTTTCAGCGGCGATTCTTTCGAAAAGGCAGTCTGAATCGTCGTCAAACCATTCAGCGCCGTTTGAGAGTTTCACCTTATAAAAATGACGCTTCACGAAATTGCTTATCTCGTTTTCGCGCTGAACAAGCATATTCAAAACTGCGGTTCTGACGCGCCCGATCGAGCATTTTGCGCCGAAATAGCTTGTGTAGAGCCGCGTCAGATTTATGCCCCACAGCCAGTCTATCTTGCTGCGGGTAAAACCTGCGGAATAGAGGTTATCGTATTCGCCTGCCGGTTTAAGGTCAGCGAACCCGGCACGGATACTCGCTTCCGTCATGGAGGAGATCCACAGGCGGCGCACCGGTTTTGTACAGCCGATGTAGTCGTATATGTATCTGAAAATGCACTCGCCCTCACGTCCGGCGTCTGTTGCTTCGATAATCTCGTCGATTTTGGAACTGTTCATCTGCCGGGCAAGCGTTTTCAGGACTGAAACCGCATTCTCTATCGGGACGAACTGAAAATCCGGCATAATAGGCAGGTCGGAGAGCGACCACTTCTTGTAGCCCTCGTTATATTCGTCAGGCTGTTTCAGCCGGACAAGGTGTCCTCTCGCCGATGTGACTATGTATCCGTTGCCGCAAAGCGCTCCATCGGCGGTCTTTTGCGCTGCGCCGAGAACGGCGGCAATATCACGCATTACCGACGGTTTTTCCGCTACTACCAGTTTCATTTTTGTTTTCCTCCTGTTCGATCGTGCTATTTATAGCACCGTTTTCTTTGCTGTTCGCAGCGCTGTTTTCATCATCGAAAATACCCGTGCTGACAGCTTCAATGACCGTTCCAATGCCGATACCCTTGTCTTTCAGCATACTGAAAAGCCGCTGTGCCTCCAGCTCAAAGATGTTCTTTGAGAGCGCGTCAATATCCGCTTTCAGAGCAGCGGCGGCAGCTTTCTTCTTTTCGATCACCGTATTAATTTCGTCGAGCTTCTTTTTCTTGACCTCGACCTTTTCGGAATAGGCGGCGATTTTCTCGTCTGTATTCAAGCTACAATCTCCTTTGCTTCCGTTTTTCGCGGATTTTGTGAATGATGTATGCGCCTGTCACGGCGGTGAGCAGTCCTATGTCAACAAGACTTATATGGAACTGCGGACGGTCAGCCGGTTCGGCTCCCTCTGCCGTATCAGGTGGCATATCAAAGATATTCGCCTTTATGATAAAGAACAAAAACGTCAGCAGCACGACCGCAATAATGCAGATGAATATGCGCTGTTTAACACTTTTGCCCATAAATGAATTGTACAGTTTCTTAATTGATACCACCCTCCCAATAATCAAGCATACTCTGTATTATCGCCTTTGACGCCTGATACCTTGCCTTTTCGTTATCCGTGAAATCGTAGATTTCGGAATAATCTTCGTTGTAATAATCCTTGACCGTATAAAACTTTACGGTCAGTTTGGTGTGATTGATAGGGCAGTACGGGTGTCCTTTGCAATAATAGTGCTTGTGACCGTCATCGTCCGTGTAATAGGCACAGCGGTCGGATTTGTATTTCGTCTTGCAGTTCTCGCCGGGGCAAGCAACGGGCGAGGTTTCGACTGCTGTCTTGTAGACAAACGTATCTCCCCAGCGGCAGTAATTCTGATTGACGGTTTTCATGAACTCCTCGAAATCCTCGCGTTTGAAATCAAAGTCGTATATTTCGCCGTCTGAAACTCCGTCAGCCTGCTGTTTCTCCCTCGTCATAAGTACGAAAAGCAGGGACATATAATCTGCGTAATCGTCTGTACCGAAAGCGTCTATCCACGAATTTATAGTCCTGTCAGCGCCTTTGGCGGGGTAGAAAGTGTTGTTGTGGCTCTTGTCGATGTACTGGATTATTTTTCGGGGAGCAGTAGTATCTCCGTCGCAAAATCCCGTCACCGTGTCTTTCAGAGCGTCTTTCGCCTGTTTTTCCATGACGTCCTTTGCCTGTTCGACGAATTCCTTATAGCCCTCGTAAATTTGTTCGGGGGTCTGATTACTGTTATCATCGACAAGCCATGCACCGCCGCCGGCGACAGAACCGCCTGCGCCGCCTATCATTTCGGCAAAGCACAAACAGATAACCAGCACTATCAGTATCACGCCGATAACGATAAGGCTGTACGGCATTGTTGACGAAATAAACGACGCTATCTTAGATACCGCCCCGGCGATCGCTTTGCCTGCCGCCTGTGTTGCTTTCTGCGCAGCTTTGGCGGCTGTCTTGGCGGTTTGAGCAGCAGCCTTTCCGGCTTTGGCAGCGCCTTTCTTCACGGCTCGCTTGGCGAGGAATTTGGCTTCTGCCGCGATGTTGTGATTTACACGTTTCCGCAGCTTTCGCCGTAATTCCGCAGAGGTGGGCTTGTGGATTTTCCGGTAAACCCTCTTGGTGATTTTATAGCCGTTCTTGGCTGTTTTCACTCCGGCATTTGCGGCGGTTTTAACTCCGCTGACGCCGTGGTCGTACATCTGGACGCCGAGTTTCGCGGCTTTAACGCCGTTATCGTCGGATTTTTCAGCCTGCGCCACAAAGCCCTTTTTCAGCACCTCCGCAGGTTTTGCTGCAATGTTAGCGGCAGTTTTCGCTGCGGAGGAAAGTCTGCGGTACTTTGAAATATTCACCTTTGTCGGAGCAACGCCGCCCATGGCAATGGAGATAAGCTCGGCTTTTTTGCGGAAAATCTTTTTCTGCTGTCTGTTAAAGGATTTGAGCAGCTTCAGACGGGATTTATCAATCTTTTTCCGCTTTATTTTCCGCAGCTTTTTGTTCTGCTGCTGGCTGTAAATCACACGCTCTTTCCGCTTGGTAAGCGTTCCGTTAGCAACCGTGCCGTTTTTCAGGACTTTGTATTTCTTGTTTTTCGGCTGGTGAGGTGACAGTTTATACTGCTTCGGCGGTCGGAACGGAATGGGGTTAATTTTCTCGGAAGAACCGTAAGTTTTAATTTCGGTTCTTGGACTGCCAACTGATGTTTCAGATTTTGAAGGCGGGATTTTGCGGTCAGCAGCTTTGCCGCTGGCGTGTTCCTTGCGTTCGACAAACTGCCGCTGTTCGGTTGACGCCGATCCACGGTCGTGCGGCACAGGCTCATCTTTTTCAGAACGGCGTACTGTTCTTTCAGTTTTGCCCGAAAGCTCTTTTTCGGTCTTTTTGGAAAGTTCCGTTTTCTGAGATATGCTGTGTTCGATTGAGCGGTCGTTCATGGAACGAGCTTTTACGCCGCTTTTTTCGGTAATGACTTTCAAATATATCACCCCTATGCTATCTGAGCATTACTCACCGAATTTCGTAGTCATAAGCTTATACAGCTTCGTGTCCGTAGGAAAATCGTCCTTGAAAGGCAGAGAGCCGTTAAGTCCGCAGTAAATCAGACCGGAGCCTGCCGGCGCGCCGGTAACGAAACTCATCATGTTTTCGGGTATTTTCAGAAGATGCGACAGCTTGTCACGGTCGCTCGCCGCCTGATTGAGCATGAGGATAAACTCCGAATTTGAAAGCATGGAGCGCGCCGTATCTGATTTCAACAAATCCTCGACGTTCTGTGTAATTCCGGTCGGAATGCCGCCCCATTTTTCTTGCGCGCTTGTACAGCTCAAACAGAAAGTTGGCGCTTTCCTCATTGCGGAACAGCAGATATATCTCGTCTATGTAAATGCGGGTGCGGATACCGCGCTCACGGTTGCGGACGATTTTGTCCCAAAGGTTTTCAAGCACTACCATCATGCCGAGAGGTTTGAGCTGCTTGCCCAGATCCTTGATGTCGTACACGACAACACGGTTATTGACGTCCACGTTGGACGGATAGGAAAATGTTTTCATAGAGCCGTTCACATACAGCTCAAGCGACATATACAGCGGCTTTGCTTCCTCCGAGGTCTGCTTTGACAGAATATCGTAATAATCCTTGAGCGTAGGCATTTCCGTTGTTTTGCCGAGCAGGAAATCGCGGTAGACCTCATGCAGACAGTTGTCGATGATAGTTTTCTGTTCGGGAGAAATGCCCTGTTTTCCCATGATGGTTTCAAAGAACGACAGGAAAAAGTCGTACTTGGAGCTTACGACATCTTCACCCTTGTTGTATTCCTCGAGCGAGATTTCAAGCGGGTTAAGGTGTGTATCGCTGCTTTCGGAGATGTAGAGAAGTTCGCCGCCGAGCGCTCTGACGAGATTCGTGTATTCACGTTCCGGATCCACGATTATTATTTCATCATCGGTCGCAAGGAACACATTCACCATTTCCCGCTTTGCGCTGAACGACTTGCCGGAGCCGGGGCAGCCGAGAATAAATCCGTTGGCGTTTATAAGACTTGCACGGTTGAAGATGATCAGATTGTTGGTGGTCTGATTCAATCCGTAGTAAACGCCGCCTTTCTGCGACAGCTCCTTTGAATTAAACGGCATGAATACGCAGGCGCTCTCCGTTGTGAGAGTGCGGCGCACCTTTAAGCGGCAGTTTCCCAGCGGCAGACAGCTTGCCATTGCGTCCTCCTGCTGAAAGTTGGCTCTGGAGGTAGTGCAGACGTGCTTACGGAACACGGCTTCGATTTTATCCGTGTTGTTATCCAGTTCGTCAAAGCTGGTTCCCGTCACCATTACCACCAGATTTAGCAGAAACATCTTCTGATTTTTGCTCTGCAAATCGTTCAGCAGTTCCTCGGCTTCCGCAAGGGACTGTTTCAGGTCGTCCGAAATCACGTCAGAGTAAACGCCGTGCTGCGACGCCTTTTTCTCTTTTTGCATTTTGTTGGAGCGCATTGCCGTGAGCTGCCGCTTTACGACCTTTATAGCTTCGCTCGGCTCAACAGGGGCGATGTTCACCGTTACCACTATCGGCAGCGAGGTTTCGCAGAGGTCTTTCAGCATATCGTCCACCAGCGAGGACGGCAGATGTTTCAGATAGACCATTCGCGCGAATTTGTCGTTGTACATGAAATAGTCTTTCTTGAACTCAAAGTAATCGGGGCAGCACAGCGATTTTTCTGCGCCGCGCAGGAATTCCGAACTGCTTATCGGGCGTATCTCCTGATTAACGCCGCGGAAAATATCTGCGATAATGCGGATACGCTCGTTGGCTTTCAGCTTTTCGATGTTGCTGCCGATTTTCTGAAAACAGCTCCGCATATACAGTTCCTTTGCGGCGAGTTTCTGCTGCGCCAGTTCCAGAGTAGCCGCCGTGACTGTCACCGTGAAATACTTCTTTGTGGTAATGCCGTTCTGACCCTGCTGCATTTTATCCAAAAGCATTTCGTTGTACTCGTCGCGGTATTCGTCAAAGCCGTCGCCGGCGTGCTTCAGAAGTATCTGACTTGAAAACTCTTTCTGATTGATAACGTTGTTGTGGAGCGTTATCTGGATATCGTCAGAGGTATCAAAGCTGTTGAGCAGGTCGCCATATGCGAGGAAAATACGCTCCTGCTCGGCTGCGTCCGCAGCGTCGTAGGTCACATCTGAAAAAGAATAAGTGACGGAATAGCGATTCTTCTCTACCTCAAAAATGTACTTCCCGTGAACGTGTTCATAAGGAATCGTGTCCTGCACAGTTCTGGCGACCTTACGGACAGCCTTTTCCTTTGTCTTTTTGGGCTTTTTCTGCTTTGCAAGGCGCACCCTGTCCAAGTCCTTTGCGGAACTTTCGGTAGTGTCGGTCTTTGAAGAAAACATACTCATTTCTTCTTTCTCTCCTTTCGGATTTTATTTGTCTGCTTTGCGATTTGATGAGCTATCTCGTCCTCTGATATTTCATTACGGCAGTCCCAGAAAACGGGAAGTTCCTCATACTTGCGTTTCTGCGGCTCGACCCATTTCTGTCTGTACAGCAAAGCCAGAAATTTCTCAAACGGCATACCGTCGTATCTGAAAAAGCCAAACGCGAACATCGGCACGGCTATCAGGATAACAAGCCAGCCGACAACATCATCTCCGAGGAAGTCCTTTCCGAAGATGTACAGCGGAACGCAGACGGCGAGAGCCGCCACAGCGCATACGCACTGCCTTATCGTCAGCCCGAACAGAAATTTCTCCTTGTATTCGGTGATTTCTTTCGGTATCTTTATTTCTATCAAGTTATCTTCCTCCTCACGATGAGCCGACTATCCGCTTTGCCCATGCACCGGAACTCATTACTCCGATACCCAGCGTCAGCGTTGTTATAAGTCCCATTATTCCGTCAAGGGCAAGGTTATAGCTGCCTATGCGACCGGCTATGAGCGCATTGTTCACGGCGGCGTATGCGATGAACATTATCGCAAGAACTATTGATTGCAGCGTTACTGCGGCGTAGGATTTCAGAAATCCCTTGCCGATATCTGATAAACCGTCGCAGGCGAACGTTGACAGCGGAACGGGCGCGATCATCGTGTAGACCGTCAACTCAAACAGTCGGGCGATTACCACAACATTGGCTATAATCATAATGATTTTCATGATAAGCCCCTGTATGGAAATCTGCATATTAAGTATCAGCGGTTGGAAGTTGAGAAATCCCGCGTCCGTATTGTTGATGATTTGCGACGCCTGCGAAGAAGATACGAAATACTGGGCTGCGACCTGCCAGTCGCTTGTGTCGATGAAAGAATACTGCGTTATGGTGCTGCTGATTTCATTCACAAAGCTGTTAAAGCCGTTGTAAATCACCGTCGTAAAGAACTCGGAATTATCCACGCAGACCTTTGCAGCGACCATTTTCAAGAACAGCATCATGACGTTTTCCCATGTCACCCACTGAAAATGCAGCGTTTTCGTGAAGAAATCTATAAGAAAGAACATCACGCACAATGTGAGCGATGTAGCCTTTATAGCGGATACCAAATCCGGAACGGTGCTTGTGGCAGATTGCAGAAGGCTGTCGTTCGTCAGCAGCTCTATAAGCATTGAGAATAAGCTGTTAAGTTCCATCACAATACCCTTGATAGTATCAAGGCATTGTCCATATCCCCACATAATTAATTCACCTCGTTTCTGCATACGGAAATACAGCGGCAAACAAGCCGCCTGCCGCTGTTCCGTCTGTTTTTCGCTTGTTTACCCGGTAATTCCGAACAGGTCAAGCGAAAGCGTGAGCGCAAACACCACAAAGCCCGACGCCAGCGTCATAAGTCCGCGGGTCTTTGCTTCCGCGTCGTCGTTCTTGATCGCGAGGGCGAACATAATGCCGCCGACAAAGGCGACTACCAGACCGATACGTCCGATCCATGTCGCGAAGAATCCGATAACGCTGTTGAAAGCAGCCTCGCCGTCGGCAACGCCCTCGCCGCCCTCTGCAAAAGCGGATACAGAGGACGCCATCGCCATCGTCACCATTGTGGTGAGGGAGAGCACAGCCTTCCTGCGCTTTGCGTTCAGAGCAGAAATGAAGTTCTTAATGGGGTTGGTTCGCTTTGCTGCACCCTGTGCAGCGGTGGTAGTGATTGTGTTTTCCATAAGAAAACCCTCCTAAAAAAATAATAATAATAATATGTACAACCGCTAATGCGGCAGTAACCGAATTAAAATGTGCTGTCCACTATTTCATTGAAATCTGCTTCTCCTATGACCTTTGGTATGGATAAATCCATAGGCATGATGTTTTCGGGGACGGCTTCATCGGAGAAATCCAGCTCCTCGTTTTCGTTGAACATTTCTTCGCCGGCGGTCTGTTCTTCGTGCTGTTTCAGAGCAGCGGCGATTTCCTTTGTGTCGAATTCTTCGTCAAGGTTTGTCATGTTATCCTCCTCGTCGGGAACGTCTATATCTGAAATGTCCTTTTCATCATCGACAGGCTGGGCAACAGTTTTCGGCTCGACGGTTTCCGAATAAATTTCGGTTATATCCGGAGCTTTTTCGGTGTGCAAATCGTCGATGAGATAGGCATAGTTCTTGTTGCTGTCCTCCAGGTACTTGTAATTCTGGTGCTTTTCGATATCGAATTTGTGACAGAAAAAAGGGTAGAGCGCCCGAACGATCAGTACGCACTCGTTCGGTTTCATGACCTTGAGTTCGTCTGTCGTCATAAGTTCTCTACCCAAAATGCTGTTATTCTCCGAGGTTGACGGAGATTTGTGACTTCGTGTGCGGTTCTGTGAAACCACATCTATCGTTTCCTTGCCAAGTGATTTTGATATAGCCTCTAGCGTAGTTGCCTCCTGTCCACCGAGGAACAACAGGCTGTCGCAGTTACCTGTAAGTATTTCCCACGACTTGTCGTACATCTTTTTGAGCTGCGCCAAATTCTGAATTATGATGTTTGCGGATATTTCCATGCTACGCATTGTTGCAAGCAGTTTATCAAAATCCGGAATAGTGCCGACATTCGCAAACTCGTCGAGCAGACACCGCACATGGACGGGGAGCTTGCCGCCGTACTTGAAATTCGCCGTATCGTAAAGCGTATCAAAAAGCTGCGTGTACATCATCGCCGCAAGGAAGTTGAACGTAGCGTCCGAGGACGGTATAATAATAAAGAGGGCGGTCTTTCGGTCGCCCAGAGTATCGAGGTGTATGTTGTCCGTGTGCGTCAGGTCTGCGACTTCCGGAAGATTGAACGCCGCAAACCGCACAGCCGCAGAAATGAGTATCGACTTTGCGGTTTCGGCGGGAGCTTTCTTGAAATCCGCATAGAACGAAACCGCCATGCTGTGCGGATTTTCGGTTCTAAGCTCGTCCATCATTTCATCAAGCGGGGAGCGGTGGTTTTCGTCCTGCTCGGAGATTTCCGCTAACCTCATCATCTTCATTACCGTGCTGAAATTACGGTCGAGGGAATTGCCGTTTTCGTCCGTCTTTTTTTCGAGAAGATAGAAAGCTATCGCAAGCGTGAGCGCCTTTGTGCTGTCGTCCCAGAACTGGTCGCCGCCCGAAGCGCCTTCCTGCTTTGTGTTCTTCATCAGGCAATTTACCATTTTCATGACGTAGGTCTTGCTGATGTTTCCGTCCTTGTCGTAGATGTAATTGAACGGATTGTAATTATTGCTGTGCGACATATCTATCAAGTTAAATACACGGATTTCATAGCCGGCTTTTTTCAGCAATCGTCCGCAGGAACGCAGCAGTTCGCCTTTCGGGTCGGTTACGACATAACTTGTGTTTAACTGCATTATGTTCGGCTTAACGTAGAAACGGGATTTGCCGGAACCGGAGCCGCCGATTACCAGTACATTGAGATTTTCCCGGTGCTGGCGAGTGTTCAGCGACATTCGGACTTCCTGCGTGAGCAAGATATTGTTGTCTGTTTCAAATGGGGATTTCGGTGAGTTCTTCCCCTTTTTCTTTTCGGGCTTTGTCGCCGTCCGCAAGCTTTGTTGCGCGGCGTCCTTGCCGCGCTTTGGCTTGCTCCTTGCCGACATCCTGTCGGCAAGAAATTTTTCTTCCTTTTCATTCGCCCAGCGAGCCGAGCCGTGTTCTACTCCCTTTCGGTGCAGGCGCTTTCGGGAAGTGTATTTCATAAGCGCATATATGCCGAGGGCGAAACCCACCATGAGCGTTATCTTGAAGCTGTACGATGAAAAGTCCGTGAAATGCGCTCCGACCGTATCGGTAGAGGTAAGCACAGTTTCAAACTGCGTCATAAGCACATTGAAATCCAGCACGCCATCATCGTCCACGGACAAGTCCATAGCCGCGCCAAGACCCGCCGAAACATACAGAACTGCAAAGATGATAATTGCATACAGCAAAATCGTCAGCATATCAGGTTTCTTCTTTTTCAATGTTTCAACCCCTTGCTTTCATTGAGTTTTGGCTTCGGAACGGTCGGAGAAGCAGGCTGTTTTTTCAGCGAATTCTGGATTTTGTTCTGGAGAACGCTCTGCTTTTTTGCCTTGTCGATTATGTGTGCAGAGTTTTCTTTCGGAATATTAAAATCTCTGGATATCTTATCCGCAACATTTATCGTGCTGAAATTGTAAGTCTTGGATTTGCCGCCGAACGTTAGTGTAAAGCCGTTCTGCGAGGTTCTCTCAATGCCTACGCTCTGCGAAACTCCGTCCTTGCCGACTGTGCGTTCCTCGATTTTGGATTTGACCTGCCTGTCGATTTTCTGGGACTTTGCAACAGCCTTTTCAGCCTGATATTCCATCATTCCGAGCCGGTTGGTACAGATGTTCTTCATCTCTGTTTCGGTCATTTCCTCCGGAGTGAGGGCGGCAGTCTTATCTCCGTTGGAAATGAAAATATGTGTCGTGCCGCCGTCCTTGAAATTGACGGAATTAAACCGCATATCCCGCAGGGTAAGGTCGTCGCTGGGGTAGCGGATATTCGTTTTCAGGGAATTGAGATTATCGTACTGCTCCGTATGAGCGAGGAACTTATCCTTGTCCTGCTTGAGGTCGCGGCAGATTTTGTTCGCCGCCAAATCTGCCTTTGCCTCAGAATAGCCGAACTGCTCCCGAAGTAATTCCATCGTCTGCGCCTTATTCATGGGCGAATATTCAAAGGACTTCCCGAGTTTATCATCGGCGATAACGATACCTTTATCATCTGACCGAATATCCAGATCGTCTGAAATCTCGCCGTGAACGCGCTTGTAATCTTCCTTGACAACGGCGACCTGCTCAGCGTTTTCTGCGGGATAGACGCATTTTATCTTGCCGTCCGCGGATTTCATGAACTGGCAGCTTAAACCCTGTTCCTCAAAAGCGGCTTTCATAGCGGTCACGTTGTTGGCGCTGATGTTAAAACACTTTACGCTCTGCGGAGCTTCTTTCAAGCGTTCCTGCATTATCTCCTGCGTTATCTGATTGACTATGCCCTTGTCACGGTCGAGGAATTCGATAGTCTGCTTATCTCCATTGCCCACGACCGCAACGGGGATTTTGTACTCCTTTGCTTTCGCCGCAAACGCTTTCACGTCTGAGGAAAGAATATTGCTAGTCGTGGAAATGCCGCATTCTGCCTTGTTAGCTTCATACAGAAGCTCGTTGTTCGTGACCGAACCTTTCGCCATTCTTGCGGCAATATTGCCTCCGATTTGGTTAAGGCTGTCAACGGAATTGTGGTACAGTTCTTTCAGCATTTTTTCAAGGAGGGGAGCGAGGAGCTTTATCAGCTCGGCGCTCACCTCAATGATTTTTTGCCCCGACTGCAATGCAGCAGAGCCGACTTCATCAGCCATATTATTACCTCCTGTTCTGATTTGGTGCTATAAATAGCACATTTAGTGCTTTGGCGGTGTGGATTTCTTTATCGTAAAGGTCTTGTCGGTCAGCTTTTTTCCTGCCCGCAGCTCATCACGCTTTTTCACATATTCCCATGAAAGTTCGGGATTTTTGCGGAAAACATCATTCACCTCGTCTATTTTGGCTCGGAGTATGCGGCATTTGCTTTCGCTTTCCTCCAGACGTTCCGACAGGGTAGGCTTGAAAGCCCTGACCATATCCTCACAGGAAGCGTTTTATTCTAGCAGCTTCGGGCGGCTGCCGAACGGGACATCGTTGCTCCACTTGGAAAATCCGTCCACAAGCGTAGTGGCTTTCTTCGCCTGTTCGTATGTATTGCTTATGCCGCTTCCGTATTTCGTCACCAGTTCCGGCTTGATATACCGACCTGTTTCAAGGAAACGGTTCAGCAGCCGTCCGAGAGCCTTGTTCCTGTCAAGTTCGTTATAGTGGACATATACCGAATATCCTAGTTTTTTAGCAGTGGAAATAATATTGAGAAGCTCTGAACTATCGCCGCCGACACGGGGATATGTGATATTCTCTCCTGCTTTAAGAGCTGCCGATAACTGCCTGTCTGAAATTAACTGGCTTTCTTTATGGACAACGCCTGCACCCCAGCCGTTGTTGAACTCCGGAAGTAGTTTCTTGGCTTCATCGCTGTCGATAACTCTTGACTCGTACAGTTCGGAAATAGGCTCCACAAGCGCCGATGATTTGCCGGACGCAGGCAGACCGATAACAATATCCAGTCTTTTTTCACGGCGTATCTCGCCGGAAAAAGAAACAGCGCCGTCACTTTTCGTAACGGCGCTGCCCATATTCTGTAATCTGTTATAAACACCGAGCTGTATACCGGTGCGGTTCCTCAACTCTATTGTAGGCTTGCTTGAACTTATGCAGGAATTTGCTTCCTTGATTTCTTTTAATGCGTAGATTTCGCTTTCGGGAACGGCTTCATTTACGGCAAGCCGTTTCAGAACGTTTTGCATTTCCTCCGAAACAGGCTCTCCCGTAAGCTTATTTATCATAAAATCACCCCTAAACGCAAAAAAGCGGAGAACTGTTACATTCTCCGCTTATAAGCATATATTCAATTGTAATTAAGCAATATCTCTAATATCGCTCTCCGTAAGAACGCCGTCTGCAATCATCATCTTTTCCTGTTCTGCAAAAGGCGTGTCCCACACAATGTTCCGATGAGCATATGCCCAGTTCAGAACATCTACGAATTTCGGATTGAAGTCTTTGTGATACGCTCTGTTTTCAAGCTCGACCATGAACCTGATCGACCAAGCCGAGGTGAACTCGCCCCAATCTACTTCCTCAATACCTATTGCGCTGAAACCTGTTGTCGGTAAAGCCATATTATGCTCCTTTCGCACAAGTCCGGTTGCTTACTTATATTATACATCTTTTGCATTCCGTTGTCAACGTGCTATAAATAGCACATTTTCAAAATCACAGCCTGTCCGCAAGTTTACGCAGCACCTTGAAATCCTCGCCCCTTGCCAGAATGAGAAGATCCTCAATGTATTTTGAAAGGGCTTCGGCTTCCTCATGGGAAAGAACGACAGGCGGTTCAGAAAATGTATCTTCATCTTCTGTTTCGTCCTCATCTTCTTCCTCGTCAGTTTCGGGAGCAGCGTCAGCGGAGGTGTTTTCCTGCCGCTGAATTTTCTTGACCTCCTTATGGGAAATCTGCGGCTTTTCAGAGATTATTTTCTGCTGCTTTTCGGGAGCGAGCTTTGCGACCTCGTTGGCTGTCGAAATCGACATATCTCCGGATTTTACCGCCTGCTCCACATCTGGGATAGCGTTGTGCTTGATGTTATCCAGCTTTCCGACCTGCGCCGGAGATACGTTGAGAGCGTCTGCGATTCTGTCCCTTATTCTGCCCTTGACGGGCTTTCCGGCTGCCTCAAGCTCCTTGAAAATCCGCGTCAGTTCCTCGTACTCACGCATTGTATCTGCGTCCGAATACTTGCGCTGGGTAGCGTTCAGCATTATGAGGTCAAGCTCGGTTTCATTGTTCGGCTTTGCGCCTTTGATGAAACAGGGAACTTTGCCGCTTCTCCTGCGCCCGTCAGCGATAAGGGACTTTAACGCCGCCAGACGGCGATGACCGCTGATAAGCTCATACCTGCCGTCGTGTTCCGAAACGACCAGAGCTGTCATTAAGCCCTGGCGCTCTATATCATCCGCAAGAGATTCTATCTCTGAGATTTCATAGAAATTGTTTCTGTTCGGCTCGATGTTGTCGATGTCTATCATTTTCAGACTGTCTATGTAGCTGTCGGCGTTGACCGTCTGAATATCCGCCGCTATCGCGCTGTCAAGCTGTAATTTTCTGCCCATTATTCATCACCAAGCCTTTCAATGATTTCTGCCGCCAAATCTTCATAAGCCTGCGCCGCAGCCGTCCACTTCATATATTCCTTTGCAGTCAGCTTGTAACTGAACGAGTTTTTGATAACACGGCTGAAAGGAATGGTGGTGTTCAGCACCTTGTTTCCGAGGGTGCATTTGAGAAATTCCAGCAGCTCTGTATCCGCGGGATTTTCCTTGTCGAATTTGTTCACGATGCAGCCGCCGAATTTGGCATTGCAGTTCGCAAGCGCTCCTGTTACAGCGGGAATGCCCTGTATTGCAAATGTTCCAAGCTCTATGGGGACGAACAAGCTGTCGGAAAGCATGATTACTTTTTCTGTCAGCTTTGTAAGAGCCGGCGGCAGGTCGAGGACTGCGTATTCATAGCTGCGGTCGAAAGTAAGCACCTTTCTCACGTTGGCGGTCTGAACATCTTCCGGGAGCTGCTCAAACTGTGCCGCCACAAGGTTAAGCGCCGGGGTCGCCGTCAGAATGTCGATGTTATGGTATCTGGTGGAGCTTTTCGCCATAGTAGGCAGGCAGTTCCTCTTTATCAGCGCTGTTTCAAGCCCCGCCTTCGGTTCTGCGAAGAAACGGGAACTGTTAGCCTGTCCGTCAAAGTCGATTACAAGCACCTTTCCGCGCTCGGCAAGCTCGTTTGCGAGGTTGATAGCCGTTGTGGTCTTTCCTACGCCGCCCTTGTGATTGTAGATTGCAATTGCTTTCATAAAATGTCCTTTCCGTGCTTTTAGCACCCTCATTTACTGCCGTACATATCGTGATTGACCATTGCCGAATAAAAGCTGTCGATCGTCAGCGGGGCGTTATACAGAGCCGTTATGAGATACGCCCTGATATTCCGTACATCGCTTGTGTTCTTGTCGAGCGCCGTAATCACATACTCAATATGGGTGCTGTCCAGTTTGAGAAACTGTGATTTCACAACGCTCTGCGGGAAGTCCTCGCCGTTCACGCGGATATACTTTTTGGTGGAGCATACCACGTCAAGCATTATCCCGACGATTTCGTTTATCCTGCCTTTCTGTGACGGGCTGCTTTCAAGAAGATAATCATAACCGATGTTCTCCCGGATAATATCTGCGTAGTCCGTCCGATCATCAGAGGAAACCGTATTCGGAATTGAAGAATCGATCCTATCCATCAAATCAGCGCCGTCATTTGGATTGATTGATAGAGGATTATTTTCTTTTGATTTATTATCTTTAGATTTATATAATGAGGGGAGGACGGATTTTTCAGAGCTTGCTCCGAAGTTTCTCGGGAGCAGGGACGGAAGTTCCTCGTCCGGCTGCTCCGCATTTTCTTCGGAGCAAGCTCCAAAGTCGATATCGGCGGTGTTTTCCTCCTGCTCCGTAGTTTCTGTGGAGCAAGGCTGTTGTGCGTCAATCCTGTTCTTACGTTTCTTTTCGTAGGACTGCACAGCAGCCGGTTTTATGGACAACTGCTTTTTCTCTCCCTTTGAAATAAGGTTTGAGATAAGTTCTATATCCTCGATTATACGAAAACAGCGCTTGGCGGGAAGTCCGCGATTTTTACTTTCAATAAGCCCGGCGTCCACCAGATTCTTTATACAGCGTTTCTGCTGATACTCAGAAAGAGCGGTGCTTGCTTCAAGGTCGGGAACAGTTGAGTAGAACCAGCCGCTGTCGTCCAGCATACCGTTGCGTTCGTAGTAGCTGCATTTCGATATTAGGGAGGCGTAAACCACCGCTTCTGACAGTCCTATTGCATGAGCCAGCAGGCGGTTGACCGTCAGCGTATTGCTCGGATTTAACATCTGGAATATTGCATTCATAATAATCATCGCCTTTCTGAAAGGTAGGAATTCCTGCGGATTTATTTTTTCTGTGCTGCTTTCCACTTTTCAACCCTATCCTTGCAGCGTAAATCCTCCGCTGCTTTCGATTCCTTATCTTTGAAGAACGGGCAGCCACCCTTAAAGCTGCTGCTAACCAAAGCCGAGCATTTTCCGTCCCAATATGCAAAGCACTTACTGGAATTGCAGCGGGGCGATTTGGTGTTATAGAGAATGTTCAACATAATAGTCTCCTTTTTAGATCGTTTTGGTATATTGTGGAGCAAACAAATTTCGGTTATTATGCCAAAGATTTTGTCTGCGTTTTGTGCGTGGTGATGAAATCTTTGTTATTTATTAACAAACGCTTATGCTAAAAATTGAGCAACAGGCAGATTTATCAGCAAAAAGGGAGAGCTTGAAAAAACTCTCCCTTTTATGCCATTCGATTTCTGGTTTGACGAATGTCTATACTATATTTATATATAGAAAAAGGACGTCTTTCAGTGAAAAGCGTCCTTATTATTGGTTGGGGTATGGTCTGCATTGGTTATGCGGCACTACAATTCTTTTTGTAATGCGGGTTTATGACTATATCCCTTTGATGTCCCCTGTAACCCGGAGCGATTTTCTATTATACCGACTGCGCAGTATAAAGCTTGTAATAATCGCCTTTCTTCGCCATCAGCTCATCGTGCGTTCCCGCTTCGGTTATTCCCTTGTTGGAAACGTACATGATCCGGTCGCAGCTACGTATCGTGGAAAGACGGTGCGCGATTATAAACGACGTTCTGCCGCGCATCAGGTGATCAAGGCCATGCTGTAAATATCTCTCGGTCATGGCGTCTATCGAGGAAGTCGCTTCATCAAGCACAAGTATCTTCGGGTCTGAAACTATCGTTCTTGCAAACGCTATAAGCTGCTTCTGACCCTGGGAAAGTCCCGAGCCGCGCTCGTTCACCACCGTGTTGTATCCGTCAGGCAGCGACTCAATATAGTTGTCGATACCGACTATTGAGCACGCTGTCCGGATTTCATCGTCTGTGGCGTCAAGCTTTCCATATGCTATGTTGTCCCGGATTGTTCCGCTGAATATGAAGCTGTCCTGAAGCATTATGCCCATCTGCGAACGCAGGGAGTGCAGCGTTACATTTGAAATGTCGCTGTCGTCAATGCGGACTTCTCCGCCGCTCAGGTTATAGAATCTCGACAGCAGGTTTACTATCGTCGTTTTACCGGCTCCGGTAGGTCCTACAAGCGCTACGCTCTCGCCTGCCTTTACGTCAAACGACAGATGTTCCAGAATGTTGATTCCCGGCTCATATGCGAAGGTGACATCTTTAAAGTGTACATCTCCGTGTATCTCGGGCATTTCAACCGCGTTGGGAGCGTCGTCGACTGTTACCGGCTCGTCCATCATTTCAAAGATACGCTCGAGATTTGCGACTGCGTTTATAAAGGTATTCATCAGGTTGGAGAGGTTCATCAGCGGCTGCCAGAATCTCGCGGAATAATCCGTCATTGCAATGATCGTACCAAACGACACCATACCGCGCATTCCTATAAGTCCGACCAAAAAGATGAACGCTCTGACGATGATGGACACAACATCGGTGCTCGGCCATACTAGGTTTGAATAGGAAACTGCCTTCATCCACGCCTTTTTGTACTTCTTTGCGAGTTTATCGTTGATCTCAGCGTTTTCTTCCTCGCGGGTGAACATCTGGGATATCTTTACGCCGACTATGCTCTCATGCAGATACGCATTGAGGTTGGAACTCTTGTTTGAAACCTGCTGCCACGCCTTGCGCTGACCGTTTTTGATAACCAGCATTATGAATGCGTACACAGGAAGCCCAGCCATTGTAACAAGCGCGAGCTGCCAGTTCACGAAAAACATGAATATTGTGATGAACACCAGGTTGATTATCTCAAGGATAAAGTTGATAAGTCCGTTGGTCATCAGGTCGGATATCGCGTTGATATAGTTGATGATTCGGGTCAGTATCTTGCCGTGCGGGCGGCTGTCGTAGTACTCAAAGCTGAGCCGCTGCATGTGCTCGAAAAGGTCCTTTCTGATATCGTAGACGATATCCTGACCCACCTTAGTCATCATCACCGAACGTATCTTCGCAAATATAACGCTCACGATAATGCACGCCAGAACCGCCGCTCCGCTCAGTATGATGTACTTCACGCGGTCGTCCGGAGCCACGGCGGAAGCCTGGTCGACCGGTATCATGTAATTATCAATCGCATTCTGAACTATCAGCGGCGATAACAGCCCTATCACAGAGCCCAGGGCGCTGAGTATCAGGGATATCGCGATGCGCTTCTTGTATTTCGCCGCATAAACCAGCGAACGTTTCAGGTGCCGTATGTCGAACGGGGTCTCAAGTACTTCGTCGACGTCGAATTTATTTCTAGCCATCTGTATCCCTCCTTACTTCTGCAAATCGAATACTTCACGGTAGTAGCCGTGCTGCTTTATAAGTTCTTCGTGTGTTCCCTGCTCGGATATCTTTCCGTCCTTCAGCACGATTATCTTATCGGCGTACTTCGCCGTGGAAATACGCTGTGCGATTATCAGCTTCGTGCAGGGGAAATCAAGGTTTGCAAGAGCGTTCTGGATATGCTTTTCAGTTTCCAGGTCGACTGCGGAGGTCGTATCGTCGAGTATCAGTATCGAAGGCTTTACCGCAAGCGCTCTTGCAAGGGAGATTCGCTGCTTCTGTCCGCCGGAAAGTCCCACGCCGCGCTCGCCGACGATGGTCTCGTAGCCGTCGGAAAGCTTCCTGATAAAACCGTCCGCGTCTGCCGCCTTTGCGTACTTTACAACGTCCTCCTCGGGCATATCGGAATCACCGAAACTGATGTTGCCGTCTATCGTATCGGAATACAGCAGCACGTCCTGGGTTGCGAATCCTATATTGTGGCGGAGCTGCTTGAGTTTCAGGTGGGTCACATTAACTCCGTCGACCCTGACCTCGCCGCTGTTTACATCATAGATACGCGGTATAAGCTCCGCAAGAGTAGTCTTGCCCGATCCTGTCTCGCCCATTACTACGACGGTTTCGCCGGGCTCCACTGTAAAGGAAATATCCTTGAGCACCTCTGTGTTGTCGTAAGAGAAGCTGACGTGATCGAACTCGATTTTGCCGTCAAATCTGCCGGGCTTGTCTACCGCGTCGTTGCGGTCGACTATGCGGGGGCTTCCGTAGTAGATCTCGATTATCTTGTTGGCGGAAGCGGTGAAGCGCTGGAGGTCGTTAACAATGTTCCCGAGCGTTCTCATCGGGTTGGAAAGCGTCCAGATAAGACCCGAGAAAGCCGCGTACTGACCCATTGTGATACGTCCGAACACTACGAAAAGACCGCCGGCGATTAGCATTACAACAGACAGCGACTGCGCAGTGACCTCAAGGTACGGGAAGAACTTCAGCCACATGAACGCCGCTTTCTTGTTTGCCTTGTTGTACTCCTGGCTGAATTCGTCGAACCGATTCATTTCGTAGTCCTCGCGAGCAAACGCCTTTACCACGCGGTTGCCGGAGATGTTCTCCTCGGCGGCGGTGTTCATTCTGGAAAGCTTCTCGCGAAGATCAACGTAAAGGGGGCCTACCCTGCGCTTGAAAAGCCACGTGATCAACAGTATCACCGGAGTCAGCGAAATCATACAAAGCGCCATCAGCCAATCCATGGTAAAGAAAAATATCAGCGAAGCTGAGAAAAGCACGATGCACTCAACGATGGTCTTGATTATCCACGCGATGGAGTGACGAACCATGTCAAGATCGGATGAAACGCGGGTCATGATGTCGCCGGTGCGGTATACGTTATAGAACGCCGCGTCCTGATTTTCTATCTTGTCGAAAAGCACCTTCCTGACACGATAGATCAAGGTCTGCGACGTGTGCTCGTACATCATGTTGCTTCCGTACTGCAATCCGCAGCGAAGCAGAGTAAATCCCACCATTGCCGCCAGCATGAAAATCAGTACGTCCGTGTGCTCCTCCAAATTCTGGAGCGCATTCTCGTTTACTATGAACGTATCGGTTATCTGCTGCGTAAAATACGGTGTGATTATGTACATCGACTGGCATACTACCGTAATGCACAGCGCAAGTATGTATATCGCGCGGCAGCCCTTCATGTTCTTCCACAGCCATCTGAAAAGAAACATACTATCTCCCCTTCCCTTTTGCCCGCGCGGTTCCTTTCTTTTGCGCAGGTCTTTGAAAACGTTTACTGTTAGTATACCAGAAATATTTGATTTGTAAAGTGGCAAAAACGTACAAGATTAAACTTGTTTATAAGGTTTTTTTGACAGATTTAATAATCATGATAGATTTGTACGATTTTTCAGGCTGATTATACAATTATGCCGAACAAGGACATACTATTTTAATTAAGGGTAGATTTGCACCAAAGAAAATTTTATCATCGGTATTGAAATTTCCTAAATCTTGTGATATAATAGAATTAATAATGCTTCTTACATTAGATTAGATCCCTGGCGAGACACCATCATGAATTTGCAAAGGAGATTTCCTGTGCTTTACGGAAAAACAATTGTTGCGCTTTGCACTCCTAAAATACACGAGGCGACCAATCACAGATTCATAACAACATTTGCAAAATGCCTTGCTTCCTGCAATGCCAGGCTGCTTGTATACTCCACTCCGTCTGAGCTTTTCTGGAACTCCATTGACGAACAGGGCGAGAAAGCGGTCTTTGACCTGATCAACTACGATATAACCGACGCGGTTGTAATAAACGAAGAAGCAATCAAGGACAAGGATACCGTCCGGCGTATAATTTTGGACGCAAGGGCACACGGGCTTCCCGTGATCACCATTGGAGCGCAGTACCCCGGCTGCACACGAATCACTTTCGACTACACCGCCGGATTTGAAAAAATCGTCCGTCACGTTATCGCAGACCACAATGTAAAAGATATCCACATGATCGCGGGAATAAAAGGTAATGCATTTTCCGAGGAACGCATTGATGTTGTAAGAAAGGTCGCCGCTGAATATGACGTGGATTTCGGCAACGATGATATCAGCTACGGCGAATTCTGGAGCGTTCCTACTGAAAGCGCTGTGGAACAGCTTTTCGTGCGCCGCCGGAGTCTTCCTCAGGCAATAATCTGCGCCAACGATACCATGGCGATCACTACCGTGTCGGTTCTGAAACGGCACGGAATCAAAATCCCCGAAAATGTAATCGTAACGGGCTTTGACGGCATAAACGAAATAAGATACAGCACCCCTCAGATAACTACCTGCCTTTGCAGCAGCGAGCACCTGGCGCGGACTGTCTCGGACACGATAATGCAGATGCTCTCCGGCAGAGCGGTTCCAGGGAGCGTTCTTGTGGTGCCGGAACTTCAGGCTTCCGAAAGCTGCGGCTGCACGACTTCCGTAAAACTCAACGCCTCTGAGGAACTTTCCTACATCAACAACTCGTTCAACCGCTACCAGAATGAGGAAGAACACATGTTCCGCATGATATCCCGCATACTGGAATGTCAGGATTTCTCAGAGGTCGCAAACGTGCTGGATAAGTACGATTTTTACGATATGGTGATCGCACTAAACCCGGAGTGCACCGACCGCACCTTTGACCCGCTCAGGAAACATTCGGACTCCGTATTTTCCGACTTGCTCAAAATCATTTACAACACGAATTTCCCCATGCATGGCAGAATAGACGACATGAGAAAATCCGACCTCCACCCAAACCTGAAGGACATGCTGACAGAGCACGAGGAGCCGCTCATTTTCCTTTCGCTGAACTACATGGGCGTTCCGATGGGATTCGTGTGCTTCAGCTACCACGACTACGATATTCAGAACTACTATAAGACTTCCCAGATAACAAGCACGCTCAACACCGCATTCGGAGCTTTCCGCTCAATGCAGTATCAGCATTATCTGACCGAAAAGATAGAGGAAATGTACCGCTGCGATGGTCTGACTCACCTGCTTAACCGCGCCGCGCTCAAGAATCTCTATCCGGAGCTGCTGAAAAAGTGCAGCGGAACCATGACGGTTATCCTCGCAGACCTTGACGGGCTGAAGCACATCAATGACAACTACGGCCACGACGACGGCGATTACGCGATATGCGCAGTTGCGGACGCGCTCCGGTCGTGCTGCCCGCAAAACGCGCTCTGTGTCCGCTGGGGCGGAGACGAGATGGTCGCGGTCATTCCGGGCACGATAAGTTCCGAGGAAATCCACCGGTCTGTGGACGCTTACCTTGAAAACCTGAATTCCATCTCCGGCAAAGAATTTGAGATCTCAGCCAGCGTGGGTATAAAGTCGTTCGATCTGACCGATTCTGCTGACCTGGAATACATGATCCGCATGACCGACGAGCTTATGTACAGCGACAAAAACCATAAAAAGGAACTGCGGACGCGCAGACAATGAGCAGGAAGGGACATACTCCATGAAAGCAGTAATTTATGAAAGCAACGCGGGAAGCGCGAGAAGATACGCTGAAATGCTGGCTTCAAAGCTGGGTGTTCCGGCTTATTCCTATAAGGAGGCCGTCAAGGCTATTCCCCGGGACGAGGAGGCAATATTCATCGGGTGGATTTTCGCGAACAAGATACAGGGACTCCCCAGGGCTCAGAAGCGCTGGAACCTTATTTGCGCAGGCGCAGTCGGCATGAACCCTCCCGGCGGGATATACAACAAGATACTGCATGAGAACAACCCGACCGATATCCCGATATTCTACCTCAGGGGCGCTCTTGACTATCACAAGCTGAAATGGCTCCAGCGAAAGCTCCTCCAGACCATCTGCACCGACCTTGAAAAGCAGAACAAGCCCGGAACTCAGGAAATGATAAACGTTCTGAAAAACGGCTGCGACTACGTCAGCGAGGAAAATCTATCGGCGATCGCTGCGTTCGCGCTTTCAAACGGATAATAAGCAAGGCAGAAGTTACCAGCTTCTGCCTTTTTCATTAAAAATTCAGCTATGCGTCGAAAAAATAGCTGATATGTCGTTGACAATATACTTAGTCTGTGGTAAAATAAAAGTATATACTGTTTTAGCTAAAAGCGGCAGTCATAATATAAACAAAGAGAAAGGTGATATGAATGAAACTGAGCGGCTCAGATATAATCGTTGAGTGCTTGCTCGAACAGGGCGCGGATACTATTTTCGGCTATCCGGGAGGCGCTGTTCTCAATATTTACGACAGTCTGTACAAGTACAGCGACAAAATCAGGCATGTAATTACCTGCCATGAACAGGGCGCCTGCCATGCGGCCGACGGCTACGCACGCTCCACCGGTAAAACCGGTATCGTGCTTGCTACTTCCGGCCCCGGCGCTACCAACCTCGTTACCGGTATTGCGACAGCTTACATGGACTCTATCCCGCTGGTAGCCATCACGGGCAACGTTTCCTGCGGTCTGCTGGGTCTGGACTCCTTCCAGGAGGTGGACATCACCGGAATTACTATGCCCATCACAAAGCACAACTTCATCGTAAAGTCCGTTGACGAGCTTGCTGATACTATCCGCCTTGCGTTCCAGATCGCTATGAGCGGTCGCAAGGGTCCGGTGCTGGTCGATGTTCCGAAGGATATCACCCAGGCTTTCACAGAGTATACCCCTGCCCCGGCGCAGAAGCCGTTCGAAGCGGCTCCCCTCAGCGAGGACGAGATCAGCGCAGCGGCTGAACTCATTGCTAACGCAAAGAAGCCCTACATTTACGCGGGCGGCGGCGTTATCGCTTCCGAGGCCTCAGCAGAGCTGAAGACGCTCGCAGAACTGACCGACGCGCCAGTTTCCTGCTCGCTGATGGGTCAGGGCGCTTACGACGAGACCGACCGCCGCTACATAGGCATGCTCGGAATGCACGGAACCGTCAAGGCAGCTTACGCGCTCAACAACTGCGACCTTTTCATAGGAATCGGCACGCGCTTCTCCGACCGCGTTACCGGCGATACCTCCGTTTTCGGCAAGCAGGCTAAGATCATTCACATCGACATAGACCCCGCTGAATTCAACAAGAATATCGACGTTGACGTTACCGTTTCCGGTGATGTAAAGGCTGTTCTCTCTGCGCTCAACGCGAAAATCGCGCAGCAGTCCCACCCGGAGTGGTGCGAGGAGGTACTCGGCGGCGACTTCGGCGAGCCTGTTCAGGAAGGCACAAAGGAGCTTCCCGTTACGCCTGAGGCGGTTATCGAGGAACTCGACAGGCTCACTTCCGGCGAGGCTATAATCACCACCGAAGTAGGTCAGACTCAGATGTGGGCGGCACAGTACTACAAGTGCAGAAACCCGCGCAGCTTCATCTCCTCGGGCGGTCTGGGAACTATGGGATACGGCCTCGGAGCCGCCCTCGGCGCAAAGACCGGCAACCCAGACAAGACCGTAGTTAACATGGCGGGAGACGGCTCCTTTGCAATGAACCTCAACGAGCTTATTTCCGCGGCTGCACACGGCATCAACATCATTGAGATCGTCATGAACAATAACGTTCTCGGAATGGTGCGCCAGTGGCAGAGGCTTTTCTACAGCAAGCACTTCTCCGAGACCACTCTTGACGCTCGTCACATTGATTACGTCAAGCTCGGCGAGGCTTTCGGCGTTAAGACATTCGTGATCGAAAAGACCGAGGATATCACCCCCGTACTCACTGAAGCGCTAAGTATATCGAAGTCGGCGCCGGTAATGATAGAAGTGCGTATTGACAGAGATATTAACGTTCTTCCGATGATCCCCGCAGGAAAGCCGGTCGTTAACCCCATTACATCAATTGATCTGGAGGCGTGATCCATGCAGGAATATGTATTATCCGTAAAAGTTGCAAACAACGAAGGCGTTCTGCTCAGAGTTTCAAGCCTTTTCAGCAGACGGTGCTTCAATATAAAGAGCCTTAACGCAGCCGAGACCGAAATACCCGAGATCTCCAGGCTCACAATCGTGGTAGCGGGCGATCTGAGAGTCCTTGAACAGATCAAGAACCAGCTCATGAAGCTCCACGATGTAAAGGAAGTCAAGATCCTTACCGACGCAGTATGCCGCGAGCATGTCATCGTACGCGCCGGCCGCTCCGTTGAGGACAGACGCGGTATCGTCGAGGTCGCAAACCTGTTCCGCGCTAAGTCCGTGGACATCGCAGAAGACAGCATTATGCTGGAGCTTACCGGAAAGCCCGAGAAAATCGACAGCTTCATCAGCCTGCTCAAGCCGTTCGGAATCGTCAAGATGGTCAGAAGCGGCATTTCGGCGCTTGAAAGAGATTAACGGTATTCATCGCATTCGCTTCTTCAAATAAAGAATGGAGGAGCGAATGTTTTTACCCGGATTTATCGAGTTGTTTATTTTTTGTCAATGAAGATTTTACATTGATTTTTTCTATAAACTACGACGAAAGGCAGGAATTGAGTTGAACATACTTCATCTTAAATATGCCGTGGAAGTGGCAAAAACTCGTTCGATAAGCAAGGCGGCGGAAAACCTCTATATGGGTCAGCCGAACCTCAGCCGCGCAATCAAAGAGCTTGAGGAATCCCTCGGGATCACCATTTTCCGTCGTACAACAAAGGGCATTTCAATAACGCCGGACGGCGAGGAATTCCTTCAATATGCGCGCCAGATCGTGCAGAAGGTCGACGAAGTGGAGCAGATATACCACAACGGAAGGCAGAAAAAGCAGAGCTTTTCGGTCAGCGTTCCGCGGGCAAGCTACCTCAGCTATGCAATGGCGGACTTCTCGCGCTGCATAAAATCCGGCTCCCCTGCAGAATTCTACTACTGCGAGACAAACTCAATGAACACGATAAACAGCGTCGTCAGGGAGGATTTCAACCTCGGGATCGTGCGCTACCAGGCGTCGTACGAAAAGTACTTCAGCGACCTTTTCAAGGACAAAAAGCTCACAAGCGAGACCGTTGCGGAGTTCACCTATGTTCTGCTTATATCAAAGAACAACCCGCTGACCCAAAGGGAAGAGGTCTGTCTTGACGACCTCGCAGAGTACATTGAGGTCTGCCACGCTGACCCTTATGTGCCATCGGTCCCCATGATAGATGTCAGAAAGTCGGAGCTTACCGAGTTCATCGACCGGCGGATATACGTCTACGAGCGCGGTACGCAGTTTGCGATTCTCGGAACAGTTCCGGATACATTCATGTGGGTGTCCCCCGTACCGCAGGAGCTCCTCAAGGATTACGGGCTTGTTCAACTTAAAATCAAGGGCAGCGACAAACCCTACAAGGACGTACTGATATACCGCAGAGATTACCGTTTATCCGACTTTGACCGTGAATTCGTCGCGGCTGTAAACCGCTCCAGGGACAAATATTTCGGGGCGATAGGGTGATATGCTTTTTGCTGATATAGCTATATCAATATTACATTTTACAGCATATAAATAATGTGTTAAAATATTAACAGGTGCGAATGGGGCATTAAAACGTCTATGTCCCGCACGTGTCAATGGTTAATAAAGGTCGGCTCAGCCGATCAGGGCAATGGCGCCCAGAGAATGCCGGAAATCCCGACAGCGCCGCGGGTTAGTAAACCGTCACCGCCGCCGGAAGCTCCCAGCAGGAAATGAGCGACCCAGGCATGTATATAAAATTTAAGGAGAAGATGACTATGGCATTTCATGAACTGGTTGACAGCGTAGAGAGCTTTGAAAAAGCACTTAAGAAAGTCAAGGAAGCACAGGAGATTTTCTCAACCTATACCCAGGAGCAGGTTGACGCTATTTTCTTTGCAGCCGCTTCCGCAGCTAACAAGCAGAGAATCCCGCTTGCAAAGATGGCTGTTGAAGAAACAGGCTACGGTATTGTAGAGGACAAGGTTATCAAGAACAACTATGCTGCTGAGCATATCTACAATGCATACAAGCACACAAAGACATGCGGCGTTATCGAGCGCGACGAGGCATACGGCATTGAGAAGATTGCAGAGCCTATCGGCGTTGTCGGCGCGGTTATTCCTACAACCAACCCTACTTCCACCGCTATCTTCAAGACCCTTATCTCTCTCAAGACCAGAAACGGTATCATCATCAGCCCGCACCCCCGTGCAAAGAAGTGCACCGTTGAGGCTGCAAAGATCGTTTATGAGGCAGCAGTTAAGGCTGGCGCTCCTGACGGCATCATCTCTTGGGTAGATGTTCCTTCCCTTGATCTTACAAACCTCCTCATGAAGGAAGTTGATATAATCCTCGCAACCGGCGGTCCTGGAATGGTTAAGGCTGCATACTCCTCCGGTACCCCCGCTATCGGCGTAGGTGCGGGTAACGCTTCCGCTATCATTGACTCCACTGCTGATATCGTTAATGCAGTTAACTCCATCATTCACTCCAAGACCTTCGATAACGGTATGATCTGCGCAACCGAGCAGACCCTTATCGTTGACAAGACCATCTACAACGATGTCAAGAAGGAATTCGAGAAGAGAGGCTGCATGTTCCTCGATAAGAAGCAGGCTGACATGATCAGAAAGGTTATGCTCATCAACGGCGCTCTTAATGCTAAGATCGTTGGTCAGCGTCCTTTCCAGATCGCAAAGATGGCTGGCTTCGAGATCCCCGAGTCCGTTAAGGTAATCATCGGTGAGGCTACTTCCCTGGAGCCTGATGAGGCATTCGGCCACGAGAAGCTCACCACTATCCTCGGCATGTACAAGTCTGATAACTTCGATCAGGCTCTTGATATGGCTGACACCCTGCTGAAGAACAACGGCGGTCTTGGTCATACATCCGTACTCTGGATCAACAACAACACCGAGAGAGAGAAGCTCGACAAGTGGGCTGAGAGAATGAAGGCTTGCCGTCTTATCGTTAACACTCCTTCTTCCCTCGGTGGCATCGGCGACCTCTACAACTTCAAGTTTGCTCCTTCCCTCACACTGGGCTGCGGCTCTTGGGGCGGTAACTCCGTTTCCGAGAACATTGGTGTTAAGCACCTGCTGAATGTCAAGACCGTTGCCGAGAGGAGAGAGAATATGCTGTGGTTCCGCGCACCTGAGAAGGTTTATATCAAGAAGGGCTGCCTCCCTGTTGCTCTCAAGGAGCTCAAGGACGTTATGGGCAAGAAGAGAGTGTTCATCGTAACTGACTCCTTCCTGTTCAAGAGCGGCTTCACAAAGGCTATTACTGACAGACTTGACGAGATGGGCATTGTTCACACCACATTCGCTGATGTTGAGCCTGATCCTTCCCTGGCTTCCGCTCAGAAGGGCGCAGAGGCTATGAGAAAGTTCGAGCCTGACTGCATCATCGCTGTCGGCGGCGGTTCCGCAATGGACGCTGGTAAGATCATGTGGGTTCTGTATGAGCACCCCGAGGCTGACTTCATGGATATGGCAATGCGCTTCATTGATATCCGTAAGAGAGTTTACACCTTCCCGAACATGGGCGAGAAGGCTTACTTCATCGCTGTTCCTACTTCTGCTGGTACTGGTTCTGAGGTTACTCCGTTCGCAGTTATCACCGATCAGTCCACAGGCGTTAAGTACCCGCTGGCTGACTATCAGCTCATGCCTAAGATGGCGATCGTTGACGCTGACATGATGAGAACCGGCCCGAGAGGTCTGACTTCCGCTTCCGGTATCGACGCAGTTACACACTGCCTCGAGGCTTATGCTTCCGTTATGGCTACTCCGTTCACAGACGGTCTCGCACTCAAGTCCCTCCAGCTCATCTTCGAGAACCTGCCTGCTGCTTATGATTCCGCTATCTCCGGCGTATATGATCCGGTTGCTCGTGAAAACATGGCTAACGCTGCTACAATGGCTGGTATGGCATTTGCTAACGCATTCCTGGGTGTTTGCCACTCTATGGCTCACAAGCTCGGTGCGTTCCACCACCTGCCCCACGGTATCGCAAACGCTCTGCTGATCGACGAAGTTATCCGCTTCAACAGCGCTGAGGCTCCTGCTAAGATGGGTACATTCTCTCAGTATACTCACCCGCACACCATGCGTCGTTATGCTGAGGTTGCTGAGTTCCTCGGTGTAACCGGCAAGAACGACGAGGCTAAGGTTGAAGGTCTTATCAAGAAGATCGACGAGCTCAAGGATAGAATCGGCGTTAAGAAGACCATCAAGGACTACGGCGTTGACGAGAAGGACTTCCTCGACAGACTTGACGCAATGGTTGAGCAGGCATTCGATGACCAGTGTACCGGTGCTAACCCGAGATTCCCGCTCTTCAAGGAAATCAAGCAGATGTATCTCAACGCATACTATGGTACTCATGAGAAGGTTTGATCCCCTCTCAATAGTACTCCCGTACTGATTTAACGCAGCCGGGCATGGACTTTTAGCCCGTGCCCGGCTTTGTGCTTGTATTCATGGGGCACAATGCTCCTTGATATATAGACTGCCATCACTGGCATGTCATTCTTTTTACAGGAGGATAAAGCTATGTCCGAAAATATTTTAGCTGTCAGACCCGGCAAGACCATCTACCGCGAAGGCAACACACTGGTCAAGGTATTTGACGAGAGCTACGCAAAGCCTGACATACTCAACGAAGCGCTCAATCAGGCGCGTGTAGAGAATATAGGCATTAACGTACCCAAAGTGCTTGAAGTCAAGATGATCGACGGCAAGTGGGCAATCGTTTCTGAGTTCATTGAGGGCAAAACCCTTGCACAGCTCATGCAGGAGAACCCCGCAAAGAAGGACGAGTACCTTGAAATGTTCGTTGACCTTCAGATGCAGGTTCATGCTGCAAAGTGCCCGATGCTCAACAAGCTGAAGGACAAAATGAACCGCAAGATCAGCGAAACCAACCTCGACGCCACCACACGTTATGAGCTGCACACCCGCCTTGAGGGTATGCACGAGCATAAGAAGGTATGCCACGGCGATTTCAACCCATCCAACATTATCGTAAAGGACGACGGCACCGCTTACATCATTGACTGGGCACATGCTACACAGGGCAATGCTTCCGCTGATGTTGCACGCACTTACCTGCTGTTCTACCTCAACAACGACAAGGAAACTGCTGAGAAGTACCTCGACCTGTTCAGCAAGAAGAGCGATACAGCAAAGCAGTACATTCAGAAGTGGCTTCCTATCGTTGCTGCTTCCCAGTCCGTAAAGGGCAAGAAGGAAGAGCGCGATTTCCTGCTCTCCTGGGTCAACGTAGTTGAATACGAGTAATTCGAATTTCACATAAAAACAGCGGCAGGTCTACTCTGCCGCTGTTTGTTTTCCTGTAATATAAAAATCCCCGCAAATCATATCGCGGGGATTTTTGTTATACTGAATCAATCGAAAAGCTTAGCAAACTTGAGCGCAAACTGAACATTTCCGAAAACATACAGGGAGCCATTCTCAACCGCTTCCTTAATGGTTGTCTTGCCGTCTGCGATTGCAAGCGCTACGTCGACCGGAACTGCAGCCTCAAGGTCTCTCTCGATGTAATCATAGGGCTCAACGGAAACCTTTCCGTCCTTGACCTCGATGTACATATGAGCCTCAAACGAACCATACAGCTTAATGTCAACTGCGGCTCTGCCCTCAGCGGCCACCTGCTTACCGGCAGCCTTGTTGATGCGCTTGTATATCTTTGCTACTACATCATTTACTGTGATGGGCTTCGGCTTTCTTCCGGCTCTCTTCTTGGGAGCGGAATCTGCCTTTGCTGCTGGCTTTACAGCGTTTTTGGCTGTGGTCTTTGCAGCGGGCTTCCTAGCAGCCTTGGGAGTCTCAGCAGGAGCAGCCTTAACTTCAGCAGTCTTGCCAGCCTTAACCTCAACGGGCTTTTCAGGCTTTGCTGCTACAGGCTTAGCTGCTGTCGTCCCGGCAGCCTTTACTGCGGTCTCCGCCTTTGCGGTAGTCGTGGTCGTGGTTTTCTTCTGTCTTGGCATGATCATAATTCCTTTCAATTATCCCATGGCGCGGCTGCATGACGCACCCTGCCACTCTATATATTTATCATAACATATTTAGGTTATTTTTGCAACAGTTTTTATAAAATATTTATAAATTCCGCTGGATTACTTAAAAAATCTCCCTCCGGAAGGCTATTTCGGAGGGAAACGTTAAATCAGATTATATCAGCGTGGTGCGCCTGGAGAGACTTCACGCCAAAGTGCTTGTTCTCCTTAATTGCGCGAATGCCTTCCGCGCTTGCCTTTGCGGCAGCCATCGTTGTGATGTAAGGAATTCTGTGCTTGATTGCAGCCTTTCTGATGTAGCTGTCGTCAGTCACGCTGTCCTTTCCGGCAGGAGTGTTGATGATGAGCTGAATATTTCCGTTCGCGATAGCGTCGCCGATGTTGGGTCTGCCCTCGTACATCTTGAAAATGCGCTCAGCCGGGATACCTGCTTCCTTTATCATCTCAAAGCTCTTCCCGGTTGCGAGAATTTTGAATCCAAGGTCGTTGAACGCCTTCGCTACCTCGATAAGCTCGGGCTTGTCGCGGTCGCATACGCTCAGCAGCACTGTGCCCTCCTGGGGAAGCTTTGTGCGTGTCGCTTCCTGAGCTTTGTAGTATGCCTCGCCGAAGCTCGGGGATATACCAAGCACCTCGCCGGTGGATCTCATCTCCGGACCAAGCACGGGGTCTACCTCAGGGAACATGTTGAACGGGAACACTGCTTCCTTTACGCCGTAGTGGTTGATCTGGTGATCGCGGAGCTCCGGAACGGGGCTGGGCTTGCCAGTCAGCGAGGAAGTAATGATCTGCGTAGCTATCTGAACCATGTTTATGCTGCACACCTTGGAAACCAGCGGAACCGTTCTGGAAGCACGCGGGTTAGCCTCAAGAACGTACACGGTGTCGTCCTCGATGGCGTACTGCATATTCATCAGACCGCAGACGTTCATCTCAACGGCGATCTTTCTGGTGTACTCCTTGATTGTCTCTACCTGCTTTGCGGTGAGATTCTTGCTCGGGAGTATGCATGCAGAATCGCCGGAGTGTACGCCGGCAAGCTCGATGTGCTCCATAACAGCGGGAACGAAGCAGTTCTTGCCGTCGGAGATGGCGTCTGCCTCGCACTCGGTAGCGTGGTGCAGGAAGCGGTCTATAAGGATAGGTCTGTCGGGAGTTACGCCAACAGCGGCGGACATGTAGACCTTCATCATCTCATCGTCGTGAACGATCTCCATTCCACGGCCGCCGAGAACGTAGGACGGACGAACCATTACCGGGTAGCCGATCCTGTTTGCGATTTCGAGAGCCTCGTCAACGTTGACAGCCATTCCGGATTCCGGCATAGGAATACCGAGCTTCTCCATCATTGCGCGGAAGTGGTCGCGATCCTCTGCGAGGTCGATAGTCTCCGGGCTTGTGCCGAGGATATTTACGCCGTACTTCTTGAGGTCGCCTGCAAGATTCAGCGGAGTCTGACCGCCGAACTGCGCGATAACGCCTAACGGCTTCTCCTTCGCGTGGATAGCGAGAACGTCCTCCAGGGTCAGCGGCTCGAAATAGAGCTTGTCGGAGGTGTCATAGTCGGTGGAAACAGTTTCAGGGTTGCAGTTTACGATGATGGACTCAAATCCGAGCTTCTTCAGTGCGAGCGCCGCGTGAACACAGCAGTAGTCGAACTCGATGCCCTGACCGATTCGGTTGGGGCCGCCGCCGAGAATCATTATCTTCGGCTTGTCGGAAACCGGGCTTGTGTCCTTGATATCATGATAGGTGGAGTAATAATATGCCGCATTCTCGGTGCCGCTTACGTGGATACCCTCCCAAGCCTCGCAGATACCGTACTTCTCGCGGGTGGTGCGTACATCCTCCTCGGAAACGCCGAGTATCTGACTGAGGTATCTGTCGGAAAATCCGTCGAGCTTTGCCTGGCGGAGCACCGGCTCTGCGGGAACTGCGCCCTTCTTCTCAATGAGCGCGTTCTCCTCGTCAACCAGCTCCTTCATCTGCTGGAGGAACCAGTGCTTGATCTTGGTGAGGTCGTATATCTCGTCGATTGCAGCGCCCTTGCGGAGTGCCTCGTAAATGATGAACTGACGCTCGCTGGTCGGGTAGCGCAGCTTTGCAAGCAGTTCTGCCTTTGACAGCTTGTTGAAGTCCTTAGCGAAGCCGAGGCCGTATCTGCCGGTCTCAAGGCTGCGAATTGCCTTCTGGAAGGCTTCCTTGTAGGTCTTGCCGATGGACATTACCTCGCCGACTGCCTTCATCTGGGTGCCGAGCTTGTCCTCAGCGCCCTTGAACTTCTCGAATGCCCAGCGCGCGAACTTGATAACAACATAATCGCCGCCGGGAACGTACTTATCCAGCGTGCCGTACTTGCCGCAGGGAATCTCGTCGAGGGTCAGGCCGCACGCGAGCATAGCGGAAACCAGCGCGATCGGGAAACCGGTCGCCTTGGAAGCAAGCGCGGAGGAACGGGAGGTTCTCGGGTTGATCTCGATTACAACGATACGTCCGGAAACAGGGTCGTGCGCGAACTGGCAGTTGCAGCCGCCGATCACCTCGATAGCCTTTACTATCTTGTAGGAATACTCCTGGAGTTTCTTCTGGACGTCCTCGCTGATGGTCAGCATGGGCGCGGAGCAGAAGGAATCGCCGGTGTGTACGCCGATGGGGTCGATATTTTCAATGAAGCATACGGTGATCACGTTGTCGTTTGCGTCGCGTACTACCTCGAGCTCAAGCTCTTCCCAGCCGCTTATGCACTCCTCAACGAGCACCTGACCTACAAGGCTGGCCTGGAGTCCGCGGGCGCAGACTACCTTCAGCTCGTCGATGTTGTAGACCATGCCGCCGCCTGCGCCGCCCATGGTGTAAGCCGGACGGAGCACAACCGGGTACTTGAGCTGCTCAGCGATCTTCACAGCTTCCTCAACGGAATAAGCTACCTCGCTGCGGGGCATTTCAATGCCGAGCTTCTGCATTGTGTGCTTGAATTCGATACGATCCTCGCCGCGCTCGATCGCGTCGACCTGAACGCCGATCACCTGCACGTTGTACTTTTCAAGTACGCCAGCCTCGCTCAGCTCGGAGCAGAGGTTCAGACCGGACTGACCGCCGAGGTTCGGCAGCAGCGCGTCGGGGCGCTCCTTCTCGATGATCTGGGTGAGCCTGTCAACGTTGAGCGGCTCGATGTAGGTGATGTCGGCTACATCGGGGTCGGTCATGATGGTGGCGGGGTTGGAGTTCACCAGTACTATCTGGTATCCCAGCCTGCGAAGCGCCTTGCACGCCTGCGTACCGGAATAGTCGAACTCGCACGCCTGTCCGATGATGATAGGACCTGATCCGATAATCAATATCTTGTTGATGTCCTGTTTCTTTGGCATAATTTTACTCCCTTATCCGTTTTTGTACTCTGTGTCTGCACAGAATTATCACTATATATAATAACACAAAACTCGCCGGATTTCAATATGATTTTTTATTTTTCTGCATAAGTTTTCATAACGGATTTTGTGATAGTACACAGTTGATTTTTTACTGCTGAGATGATATAATTAAGGCAATACCGCACAAAGATTGTGCGCATATTGCGCAGTTAGATCAGCCAATAATACGCTTCGCTGATTGGCTGATCTTGATTTTTCGTCAGATTGTACAATGAGGACGCAGCAAGGCTGGTCTGTCGGTCAACCCCTCTGTCAACTTGCGTTGACACCTCCCCCACCGGGGGAGACCACGCCTTGCAAGGACGAATTGTGCAAAATGACGGAAAATCTGCAAGCAAGATGCGTACAAAATACAAAATATGGTCTTTGTGCGGTGTTGCCTTAAGTATACCTGTTCAGAAAGGATAATTATATGAAAAACAAGCTCAGATCCATTATCGCGGCGATTCTATGCGCTTCGCTGCTATGCGGCTGCTCCGCCGACCAGAAGCCTGCGGAGATTCCGGCTGATTCCGAAACGGCGGTTTCCTCTGACGTATCCGACAGCGGCGAGTTCACAGCGGCTCCTTCCACAGTATCAGCGGAGTCGTCCCCCGCTCCGGAGCTTTCCGAAATTAGCGGAATCGCTCCAACCGAGGAGTTTTCTGGCGAAACGTCAACCGCTGAATCCCCAGTAACATCGGATATTTCTTCCGAAACAACACCCGCTCAAAGCACGACAGGCGCCGCTCCCGAACCGGTTTCGACAGCAGCCCCGACTGTGAAAACCACTGCTTCAACGGTCAAGACCTCGACAGCCACAAAACCGGCTGAGCTCACGAAATTTTCGGTTGACTGGAAGCTGAACTCCACCTGGGAGGAAGGCGAAAACAAGTGCGGCGGCTACGAAGCTACACTTACGAACAATTCCGGCTCCGACGTCGGAAGCTGGACCGTTAAAGTGACAGTTCCCTCCGGATTCCAGCTTACCGCAAGCTGGAACGGCGTTTTCTCAGTGAGCGGAACTACGCTCACCATTAAGAACGAGTCCTATAACGGAAGCGTTCCCAGCGGCGGCAATACTGGCTTCGGATTCAACTGGTCATGCCCCGGTGATTTCACGCCGTCGAAAGCTACAGTTAACGGCTCGGCTGCTTCCGTCGGAACAAACTCCGGGCAGAACGGCGGCAGCGTTCAGCCTGCTACTACCACGACGGCGGTCACGATACAGACGGTTCCGCCTGCTCCCGAGGATCCGGACGGAACTACTCCGGTAGCCGCTCACGGTCAGCTTTCCGTAAAGGGAACCCAGCTTGTGGACAAAAAAGGAAAAGGATACCAGCTCCGGGGCATGAGCACTCACGGTATCACCTGGTTTCCGGACTTCGTAAACGAAAACGCATTCCGAACCCTGCGCGACGACTGGAACACAAATGTAGTCCGCATGGCAATGTACGTTGACGAATGGGGCAACGGTCAGTGCTACATGCAGAACAAGGAAGGAAGCACTCAGCTCCTGGAAAAGGGCGTAGATATATGTATCAAGCTCGGCATGTACGTCATCATTGACTGGCACGTGCTGAATCCAGGCGACCCGAGCCAGTATACGGACGAAGCAATAAAGTTCTTTGACAAGATGTCAAAGAAGTACGCAGACTACCCCAACATTATCTACGAGATAGTTAACGAGCCGAACGGAAACGCGACCTGGAAAGGCGTTATAAAGCCCTACGCTGAAAAGGTTATCCCTGTGATACGCAAGAACGACAAGGACGCAGTAATAATCGTAGGTACGCCAACCTGGAGCCAGGACATCGACCAGGCGCTTGCCGACCCGCTGAAATACGACAACGTAATGTACGCGCTGCATTTCTATGCGGCTACGCATACGGACTGGCTGCGTGAACGCACTGAAAAATGCATCAACGGCGGACTTCCGATATTCGTTTCGGAATTCGGCTGCTGCGACGCCTCCGGCAACGGCGGCAACGACTTCGCGCAGACTGAAAAGTGGCTCAAGCTGCTTGATAAATACGGCGTAAGCTACTGCAACTGGAACCTCGCAAACAAGAACGAATCCTCCTCATGCTTCAAGGAATCCGCGAAGGCGGACGGAAAGTGGTCGGACAGCGATTACTCCGAAAGCGGAGCATGGATACGCAAGTGGTTCAGGAATCACTAATAGTAATCCCCCGGGGGTTCAGACGAGCCTTCCGGGGGATTATATAATATGCACAGCCGCCCTGAACTGACCTAGAGCGGCTGAGAATTTACAGGAAAATATATTTCAGAATAAACAGCACCGTCAATACGTAAATCAGCGGCGGTATCATTTTGCCATTCCCGCCGAGAGCGCAAACGGCAGATTCGCGAGAAGTCCCATCAGCATTGTGCCGATGAAGGAAGCTATTCAGACAGCGATGAGAACCGCGGTGCCGCCCATTCCTGCTGCTGAAAGAATACCCGGGTTGACCGCCAGAATATACGCCATCGTCATAAACATAGTAAGTCCCGCGGAAGCTCGGTTTTGATGTCCGTGTGATTTTCCTTCAGTTTGAATACCCTTTCAAGGAATCCCAGCTGCTTAGCGTTATTTGAATTTGTGCTCATTTTACCTCTCAGTCCGCGCTGTACTCTGCGATGTAGGGCAGGTTGCGGTACTTCTCGCCGCAGTCAAGCCCGTAGCCTATCACGAAATAATCCGGGATAGTGAACAGCGCCTTGTCCGCTTCGAACTCCACCGCACGGCGGGACGGCTTGTCCAGCAGCGTGATAACCTCAAGTGAAAGCGGATTGCGTTTCTTCAGCAGCTCCACAACTGCTTTCAGAGTACGGCCGGTGTCGATTATGTCCTCAAGTATAACAACGTGGTACCCGCTGATGTCCTGGGTAAGATCCTTCGTGATAGTGACCTCGCCGCTGGATACGGTGCCGTTATAGTAACTCTTTGCGCACATGAACGCTATCTCGCACGGAATCGTCACCGCGCGGCAGAAGTCCGCCATGAATACGAACGCGCCGTTAAGTATGCTCACCAGAAGCAGAGGCTTTCCGGCGTATTTCTCGCTGAGTTCCCTGCCCGCCTCCGCAATTTTCGCCTTTATCTCCTCCTCTGTGAAGATAACGCGCTTTATGTTCTTTGTAAGATCGTTTGCTGATGTCAAGATGTTTTCCTCCCTGGGTCTGCCGACCGGATTTATTTCGCAGCCTGGTTTCTGCGGCATATGCATATATGTTATTATATCCTATGCGCGGCTTTTTTTCAATACCTTTCGCGAATTTTCGTCAATACTGTATAATTATTTCGTGATTAGCTATTGACAATCCCGGAGCGAAAATGTATAATATATCAGAACCATATGTTTAATAGACAAAGGACAGGAATACAGAATGCTGAATCAATTTTCAAGAACCGAACTCATATTCGGCAAGGAAGCCATGGAAAAACTCGCCGGCTCCAGAGTGGCAATATTCGGAATAGGCGGCGTAGGCGGATTCACCGCTGAAGCCCTCGCAAGAAGCGGCGTAGGCACACTCGACATCATCGACGACGACAAAGTCTGCCTCACCAACATAAACCGCCAGATATTCGCCACCAGGAAAACCGTCGGCAGATATAAGGTAGAAGCAGCCAAAGAGCGCCTGCTTGAGATAAACCCCGACATGACGGTCAACTGCTGGCAGACCTTCTACACTCCCGAAACCGCAGACCAGTTCGATTTCTCGCAGTATGACTACGTTGTTGACGCCATCGACACCGTAACCGGAAAAATAGAGCTTGTAATGAACGCGCAGAAGTGCCGCACTCCGATAATATGCTCCATGGGTGCAGGAAACAAGGTCGACCCGACCCGCTTTGAAGTCGCAGATATCTACAGCACCTCGGTCTGCCCGCTTGCCCGCGTAATGCGATACGAGCTGAAAAAGCGCGGAGTCCGCAAGCTGAAGGTGGTATATTCCAAGGAAAAGCCTATCACCCCGGCCGACGATATGGCGATAAGCTGCAAGCAGCACTGCGTCTGCCCTCCCGGAACAAAAAGGAAATGCACACACCGCAATCAGGTGCCGGGAAGCAACGCGTTCGTACCGTCCGTTGTGGGACTTATCATAGCCGGAGAGGTCATCAAGGACATCACCGGATTCAGAGGAGTGAAATAATGAGAGCCGTTAACCCGAACGCGCAGCCGGAGGTTCAGCGCGTACTTGATTACCTCGAGGAGAACCGCGGAAACAGGCTGATACTGGGTCAGCACACCCAGACAATGGAGCAGCCCGAACTGGAGCATATACGCCGCATAACCGGAAAACTTCCGGCGCTCTGCGGGTTTGAACTCCTCGGCTACTCGCCTAATATCCGCCCGGAGGACTCCGGCGAGGAATGCATGACTGAGGTCGTTAACGCCCGCGGAACGCTCCGAAAAGCATGGGAATGGGCAAGGCTCGGCGGACTTATCACCTTCACCTGGCACTGGTTTTCCCCGCTGGGCGGCCGCGACAAGTCTTTCTATTCCGAGAACACGGATTTCAGCGCTTCCAGAGCCGCTCAGTCCGGAACTCCGGAAAACGCGGCATTTCTGAACGACCTCGACTACATGGCGGGACTTCTGCGGCCTTTCAGCGACGAGCATATCCCGATACTATGGAGACCCTTCCACGAGGCCGAGGGCAGCTGGTTCTGGTGGGGACGCGAAGGCGCGGAGCCGTGCAAAAAGCTCTACCGCCTGATGTTCGAGCGCTTCACGGAACGCCACCGCCTTGACAACCTCATCTGGGTGCAGAATTCCCCGAAAGTCGAAAACTATCCCGGCGACGATGTTGTTGATATCATCTCCCGTGACCTCTATCCCCCGGCTCACGAGCACACAGATCTTGCCAGGGAATACGCCGAAATCAGCGGCAGTATTTCCACGGAAAAACTCGCGGCAGTCGCGGAGATCGGCACTATTCCGGACGTTCCCGCGCTCATCGAACACCATGTACCCTGGAGCTGGTTCATGACCTGGTCTGGCAGTTTCACGACTTCCGAAAATTTCACATCGTATGATGAGCTGCGCCGGGCTTACTCCTGCGAAAATGCAGTGACGCTCGACAAGCTGCCTAAGCTCTACGAATGCAGACTATAAATTTGCCCCGCGCTTTTCCGGTGCGGGGTCGTTTTATTCGGCAAGCTTAATGCGGTACTGCTTGGGCGTTATTCCACGCAGCTTCTTGAAGCTCTTTATCATGTGCGAGCAGTCGGAAAATCCCGTTTCGCTGCTGATCTTCTGCAAATCAAAATCCGTGAAAACCAGGAATTCTTCAGCTTTGATAATACGCATTTCCTCAATGTATTCCTTGCAGGTCTTTCCGTAGACCGCAAGGAACTTCTTTGCAAAATAGGAATAGCTCATGCCGCAGCGCTCCGCGACCTCGCTGACCTGCACGCCGGACGACAGCCGCTCGTCGATGAACTCCGTAATGTTGTAAATGTCATAACGGGAGTCCTCGGAATACGCCTCGCTGTCGACTGAAAATCCCTGATCCTGCCAGCAGCGCAGAATGTTGATCAGCAGCCCATACAGCTCGGAACGTATCACGAGATCAAAGCCGTATCTCTGCTGCCTCATTTCCTCAATGCACCGCGTGAGTACCTCGCCGGCGCGCATTTTTTCAGTCTGGGAAGCCGCGAAGAACGGCGTCATATTTTTCTTTTCGGCGCTCAGGAAAATACTTCTGAGCTTTGGCGCGTAGCTCGGCGTAAGGCTCATGCGGCTGATATCAAGCTTGATAACAGCGTACCGCGCATCCGGCGAACCCGGGCAGTACGAAATAGAATGCACCGCCTTCGGGTGGAAAAGCATCATGTCGCCCTTTTCAACAATGTATTTCTCACCCGCACTGGAAGCTTCGACCTTTCCGTCGTACATGTAGATCAACTCCATATAGAAGTGCCAGTGGGCATGCACCGGAAAATACTTTGAGCTAGTGTCAAAATAGAAGCACTCTATCGGGCGATTCAGCATGTCGCCATGTTCATAGAGAAAAGGCATTCAGATCACTCCCCGCGCCATTTGAGCTGCCAGAATGCTACTGCTCCCGCCGCAGCTACATTCAGGGAATCAACACCGTTCGACATCGGGATTTTCACGGTATAATCGCAGCGGGCTATCGTGTCCTTTGAAAGTCCGTCGCCCTCGGTTCCCAGCACGATCGCAAGCTTATCCACAGCGGCGAGCGCGGGATCGTCAATGCTCACGGACCTGCCGCTGAGCGCCATTGCAGCCGTTTTGAATCCCCAGGAATTCAGCAGCGACAGCCCATTCTCCGGCCAGTCCTCCGGCTCCTCGCCTATCTGCGCCCAGGGAACCACAAGCACCGTCCCCATGCTGACGCGCACCGCTCTTCTCAGCAGCGGATCGCAGCAGGAAGGCGTTACGAGCACCGCGTCGATTCCGAGCGCCGCCGCTGAGCGGAACACCGCTCCGATGTTCGTTGTGTCGACGATATTTTCAAGAACAGCTATGCGGTGAGCGTTCCTGCAAATCTCCTCCGCAGACTTCGGTTTCGGACGCCGAACGGCACAAAGCACGCCGCGGTTCAGCTTGTAGCCCGTCATTGTCGAGAGTATATCCGGCTCAGCAAGGTAAACAGGGATATCTCCGCAGTTCCTTAAAAGGTCGCCGGCAACGCCGTCAAGACAGCGTTTCTCGGTCAGAATGGATATCAGCTCGTATCCGCGCTCAAGCGCAAGCTGTATTACCTTCGGACTTTCAGCTATGAATATTCCTTTTTCCGGCTCCAGGCGGTTGCGGAGCTGCGCTTCGGTAAGTTTCGTGTAGACCTCGCAGCCCGGGTGATCCAGGGAGGTTATTTCAATAAATTGTGGCATTTTATTCTCTCTTATCTTTCAAATAATCTTTGATTTTTCCAAGGAGCGCGCTGTATTCCTCGATCAGCGAATCATGGTTTAGCTCCGCAAACTCGGTGCAGCCGCCCTTCAGCGCAAGTTCGGAAGCCCTCGCGCGCTCTGAAAGTCCGGTAAGCCCTATCATCAGCGACGTGCTTTTCAGCGAGTGAGCATGTCTGCGGTAGTCCTCCCAGCGCTTTTCTTCAAACGCGGCTTTCAGGTCGCTAAAGTGATCGTTTTCCGTGAAGTCATGAAGCAGGTCATTAAGCAGCTCAGCGCTGCCGCAGCAGTACTGCAAAGCTGCGTTGACGTTCAGCTCCGGGACTGCGCCGCAAATGTCGGCGAACCCGGACGGCTCCGTGCTGACCGCTTCGGCGGGGATTTCCGGCGACGCAGGTTTGATCAGGGACTCCGGCAGATTCCGGCGTATCGCTTCCTCGAGCTTTGCGCCGCGAACCGGCTTGGAAACGTAATCCGCAAATCCTACGTCCATGTACTGCTCCCGCATTCCGGCGAGGGCGTTAGCCGTCAGCATTATCACAGGAGTTTCAAAGTTTGGCGAGGACTTGTCGCCATGGAGCTTTTCAAACGTCTGCACACCGTCCATTTCGGGCATCATGTGATCCATCAGTATCAGGTCGTATTTCTGCTGGGAGCATTTATCCAAGCACTCCCTGCCGCTTCCGGCGGTGTCGATTTTAATGCGGGTTTCCTTGAGCAGGTTTGCTATTACGAGCAGGTTTACAGGAAGGTCGTCCACCGCGAGTATCTTCGCTTCCGGAGCTTCAAAGCTGTGATGATATTCGTGCTCCGCGCCCGCGGAATAATTCAGATTCACTCCGCCGCATGGAGTGCTGTCAACTACCTTCTGGGGAAGCTCGACCGTGAACGTGCTGCCGCTTCCCAGGACGCTTCTCGCGGTAATTGTTCCGCTCATAAGGTCGCAAAGCCGCTTGACTATCGACAGACCCAGCCCTGTGCCCTCGATATTCCGGTTGCGCTGGAGGTCGAACCGCTGGAACTGTGTGAATAGCTGCGGCAGATTCTCCTCGGCAATGCCGATTCCGGTATCGCTGACATCCACTTTCAGCACAAACCCACCGTCGGTAAATCTTCCGCTGACTATCAGCTTCACTGTGCCCTTCTCAGTGTACTTTACCGCGTTTGTGAGAAGGTTCATGATTATCTGCCGGATATGAGTTTCATCGCCGCAGAGCTTCATCGGAACGTTGTCCGCGCACTCGACCAGCAGTTCCAGCTCCTTCGCCTTCGCGCGGCCCGCAGCCATGTTGCAGCAGTCGCTTATCAGCGAGTTTACTTCATAGTCCACCGGAATTATCTCAAGCTTGCCGGACTCGATTTTTGAAATGTCGAGCACGTCGCTGACTATCGACAGCAGCGAGTTTCCCGACGCCTGTATGTTCCCGGCGTAGCCGCGTATCGCAGGATCCTTCTCCTCGCGGAGTATCATCTCGTTCATTCCGAGTATCGCATTTATAGGCGTGCGTATCTCGTGCGACATATTCGCCAGGAACGAGCTTTTCGCCATATTTGCTGCCTCGGCCTCCTGCTGAGAGCGCTTCTCCTTGCGGAGTGCGTCCAGCAGACGGTGATTCTGCTCAGTTATCAGCGAGTTTACAATTTCTGCAACGATAAGCGACATAAATATTATTCCGAGGGAGATCACGACCTCCTGAACCACGTAATACCTGTCAGTATCGGTGCCGTCGATGTTGCGCCAGATTCCTGTCAGAATCACGCACACACTGCAGCTTGCTGCAGTCGCAGCCGTCATGCGGTTATTCCCGAATACCACGGACATCAGCACGGGAATTACGAAAGCGGTCATCGTTATCGGAAATACGTAATGCGTCACCGCCACGACCGTGCACATAAATACAACGGTCAGCACCATTATATAATTCAGCAGCCAGTCCTTGTTCGGAAAGCACCGCATCATAATTCCATCAAACAGCACTGCAAGAAACACCAGTCCGGAAGGAACAACAAGGTACCTCATCAGATGGTACACTATATCCGGATTGACCTTCCCCTGCACAAAAAGTATAATGTTTACGCCAATCTCAAGAAGGAATACCCCGGCTGCAATAACGCAGTTCATTATAAATAATCTGCGCCGCCATTTTTCATATTCTGGAGCGGTCTCCCGAAGTTCATCCTGGATCTCCGCACCGTAAGCCTTTGTATTTTTCATTTCTTTCACCGACCTTTATCTTTAATAATTATATATCAATTCTCTTAAAAAATCAATACCTGTTATTTTTCTGCATTAGCCGCCTAATTTGTCCGAAACGTATAATTATATTCTCTGATAGTCGATTATGCCAAAAGATGTCCACATAGTACTTGAATTTATGGGCATTTTGTGCTAAAATATTAATGTAATCGTTTTCGACATGCTTTTCATGCCTATATGGAGGTAACAAAATGGAAATCAATTTTATTCTCAACGCCGGAATTTCCGCCGTGCTTTCAGCAATGCTGGCGCTGACTGGCTGCTCCGGCAAAACCGCTTCCAATTCGAGCGGAACTTCAGAAGCCGCGTCAGCAGAAACTACAGAAAGCGCCGCCGATACAGAGGAAAACAATATGACGTCTCTTGAAGTCATTCGTGCAATGGGCAATGGAATCAATCTCGGCAATACCCTGGAGGCGTACAATCACCAGGCTTACATAAACGGCTCAAGCGCGACCTCCGGAGAGATTGTGTGGGGGCAGCCCCGGACTACTCAGGAGATGATCCAGGGAATGAAAGCCGCCGGATTCGACACTATACGTATCCCTATTGCGTGGACTAACGGCATGTACTTCGAGAGCGGCGACTATACCATAGATTCCGCTCTGATGGACAGGGTTGACGAAGTGGTGACATGGGCGCTCGACGCTGATATGTACGTCATAATAAACGACCACTGGGACGGCGGCTGGTGGGGTATGTTCGGCTCCGCAGAGCAGGAGACCCGCGACAAGGCAATGGAAATGTATAAGGCAATGTGGACGCAGATAGGCGGGCATTTTGCCGACCGCTCCTACAAGCTGATATTCGAATCCGCCAACGAGGAACTCGGCGACAGGCTCAACGATAAGGAAATAACAGGCTCCCTCGGAGTTCTCAGCGAGAATGAATGCTACGAAACCACCAACGAGATAAACAGCGAATTCGTAAAGCTGATACGCTCCCTCGGCGGCAGGAACGCAGACCGCTTCCTGCTTATCGCAGGCTACAACACCGATATCACCAAGACCTGCGACGATCGCTTCCAGATGCCGGAGGACACAGCGGACAGCAAGCTGCTTCTTTCCGTGCACTACTACACCCCCTGGGATTACTGCGGCACCGATGGAGATAATCAGTGGGGCTCCCCTCAGGATTACGACGAGCAGAACGGGCTTTTTGAGAAGCTCAGCAAATTCTCCAAGCAGGGCTATGGCGTTGTTATCGGCGAGTATGCGGTAATGCTCAAAAACGGCGGAATCAAGCAGGATACCGACAAGTTCTACGACAACCTCCTCGACAACTGCGATCTCTATGAATACTGCCCTGTTCTGTGGGATTGCAGCAACTTCTACAAGCGCATAACAAACACGCTCTCCGACGAGACCCTTGCGGAGCTGTTCAGCTCCAGAGCGGCCGCAAACGAAGCCGGAAAGTCAACAGAGGAAATCAAGGCGGCGGCTAAGGAAAAGATCGAATCCACCCGCAAGACAGCCGAATAGGACGCCCTCGCAGACGTTGAGATAGCACACTCAGATGTGACGCGGTAATGTACCAGAGCGCGGACTACACCAAATCCTACAGCGTTGGCGACACCTACGCGACCCGACCAACAAAACCAAGGGTATCAAGGACAAGAACGTAATAATCACAGGCGCGGGAACCTACACGGTCAGCCTTGACTTTACGGAATGCGGCGCGGCAAAGGGAGCTGCGTTCTCGGCGCTGGGAATCTCCAACGGCGAGGATCTGTTCCCCGGGTACACGATAAGCATTGACAAGATACTCATCAACAACTCGCCGTATCAGCTAAACGGCAAGGAGTTCACAACCTCCGACGACAAGCACTGCACGCGTGTAAACCTCTACAACGCATGGGTAAACGACCTGCCCAAGGAAGTGCGAACTCCCGATGGAGATTTTACCGACTGCTCCGCCCAGATAATGGACATCAGCGATAAGAACTCCGTTTCCAACATCTCGATAACATTCACGGTTCACGAGCCGTGATCTGCAACAAAAAGCACGTCCATTGGCGGACGTGCTTTTTTATTTATTTGATAGTCATAAGGTAATCCGTGAATTTCTTCACGCTTTCCGGAAAATACGCGTTCTCCTTGTAAATAAGCACGATCTCCGTTTCTATAGGGCAGTCGGCTATCGAATGGAACTCCGCCTTTTCGGAATGCAGAAGCCCCGCCGCCGAACCAGGAACCAGCGAGATACCGACCGCGCGTTCCGCGAGATCGACCGCTGTTCTGGCGTCGTCGCATATGCAGACGCAGCGCGGCTCCAGGCTGTTTTTCTGGAACGCCTCCTTTATTATCGGCTCCCAGCGGCGGTATAGAATCAGGGGGTAATGTGAAAGAATATTCATTGTTACCATGTCCGGGAGCCTTCGCTTTGCGCCTACCGCTATCATCTTTTCATGCGCCAGGCTGTGTACCCTGAACTCGTTCTCAGGGAACGGTGTTCTTACAAGCGCCGCGTGTATCTGATCTGTCCGCAGCTTCTCGATCAGCGAATATGTGTTGCTCTCCGTTATCTCGATGGTAACGCCGTCGTTCTTCTTCAGAAAATCCGATATCCACTCCCCCGCACGGGTACATATCACCGACGAAACTACCCCTATTCGTATCGTATCTTTCTCGGTTCGGGCGCACGCTTCCACGTCCTGCCGCATTGACGCTTCCATGCGCAGGAGCGTCTGTGCGCGGTCGTAAAGGAGTCTTCCGGTTTCGGTCAGGCGGATATGCTTCTGCCCCCGCTCGAACAGCGAACAGCCCAGCTCCTGCTCCAGCAGCTTCATCTGAGTGCTCAGCGGCGGCTGCGACATAAAAAGCTTCTTCGCGGCGGCGCTTATGGTGCCCTCTTCGGCAACAGTCGTGAAATAACGCAGTTGTTTCAGATCCATTTCTGCCTCCATATTTTGTAACTATTATATCTATACATAATTTGTATAGATTTTTTCAATGCTATATCTTTAAAATATCTTTCTTTTATGATATACTATTATTTGTGATTTGTCAAGATAATCTTTGAAGGGAAGGGTATCAATTGTTAAAACTACTTGTTCACATTAAAAAATACAAAAAGGAATGCATACTCGGGCCGCTGTTCAAGCTGCTTGAAGCTCTCCTGGAGCTTTTCGTGCCGCTCGTTATCGCTTCGATAATCGACGACGGCATAGCCAACGGCGACAAGGGCTACGTTATCGGAATGGTATGCCTGCTCGTGGGTCTTGGTATAGTCGGGCTTTCGTTCTCCATCACTGCGCAGTACTTTGCCGCCAAGGCGGCGGTAGGGTTCTCCTCCAAGGTGAAGCACGAATTATTCCGCCACATTGAGAGCCTGTCGTGGTCTGAAATCGACCAGGTCGGAACTTCCACCCTCATCACCAGAATGACCAGCGATATGAACCAGATACAGAACGGCGTAAACCTTACGCTCCGTCTGCTGCTGCGCTCGCCGTTCGTGGTATTCGGCGCTATGATCATGGCGTTTACTATCAACGTTCAGGCGGCGCTTATATTCGTTGCGGCTATACCGGTGCTTTCCGTTGTTATCTTCGGAATCATGCTGTGGTGCATTCCGCTTTACAAGAAGGTTCAGGCAAGGCTCGACAAAGTGCTCGGAATTACGCGTGAGAACCTCACCGGCGTCCGCGTTGTGCGCGCGTTCTGCAAGGAAGATCAGGAGATCGACACCTTCAATAAGAGCAACGACGAGCTGACCGCCGGTCAGAAGTTCGTCGGAAGAATATCCGCGCTGATGAACCCGCTGACCTACGTAATAATCAACCTCGCGATAATCTGGCTCATTCAGACAGGCTCCGTTCAGGTAAACGACGGAACCCTTTCCCAGGGCGATGTTGTTGCGCTTTACAACTACATGTCCCAGATCCTTGTAGAGCTTATCAAGCTCGCTAACCTCATCATCAGCCTTACAAAATGTGTTGCCTGCGGAAACCGCGTTCAGGCTCTGTTCGACATCAAGTCGTCTCAGGAAGTCACCTCTGACAAGGACGTTATCGGCAATGCCGACTACGCAGTTGAATTCCGCGGAGTTTCCCTGAAATACAAGAACGCCGGAGAGGAATCCCTTACCGGCATGGACTTCGCGGTAAAGCGCGGCGAAACCGTCGGAATAATCGGCGGCACCGGCTCGGGCAAGTCCTCGCTGGTTAACATGATACCGCGTTTCTATGACGCTTCCGCGGGTGAAGTCCTCATCGGCGGCCGCGACGTAAAGAGCTTCGAAATTCCGGAGCTGCGCGAGCGTATCGGAATTGTTCCGCAGAAGGCGGTGCTGTTTAAAGGCTCGATTCGCGACAACATGCGCTGGGGCAAGGACGACGCCACCGACGACGAGATACTCGCGGCGGCTAAAACCGCCCAGGCTGCGGACGTTATCGAAAGCAAGGGCGGCCTTGACTTCGAGATAGAACAGGGCGGAAAGAACCTCTCCGGCGGTCAGCGCCAGAGATTCACCATCGCCCGCGCGCTCGTCAGGAAGCCCGAGATACTGATACTCGACGACAGCGCCTCCGCGCTTGACTTCGCGACCGACGCGGCGCTCCGCAAGTCTATCCGCGAAATGGACACGAATCCTACCGTATTCATTGTGTCACAGCGTACCTCCTCAATACAGCACGCAGATAAAATAATCGTCCTCGACGATGGCAAGATAGCCGGCATAGGCAAGCACGACGAGCTGCTTAACAGCTGCCCCGTCTACAGCGAGATCTACAATTCCCAGTTCAAGAAGGAGGCGGTATAAATGGCAAAGCCAAACACAGCAGGAAGCAAGAAAAATACCGCGCAGAAAGGCACTCTCAGGAAGGTGCTGAAATACGTTCAGCGCCACGGGTTCTTCATGGTGCTGTCGATACTGTTCGCTGCCATCACGGTGGCTCTGACCCTCTACACGCCTATCCTTATCGGCGACGCGATCGACCTTATCGTCGGCAAGGGGCAGGTTGATTTCGCGGGAATCGCGGCTATACTCATCAAAACCGGTATCATCATCGGTATAACAGCGCTTATCCAGTGGCTCATGAACACCATCAACAACCGCATAACCTACCATGTTGTACGTGACATCCGCAACGAGGCGTTCCGAAAAATCGAGATACTCCCGCTGAGCTACATCGACGCCCACCCCTACGGCGACATCGTTAACCGCGTGATTGCAGACGCAGATCAGTTCGCAGACGGTCTGCTGATGGGATTTACTCAGCTTTTTACCGGTATCGTCACGATCCTCGGTACGCTGTTCTTCCTGTTTTCAATAAGCTGGAAAATAGCTATAGTCGTTGTGATCGTTACTCCGCTGTCTCTGTTCATCGCGCGGTTCATTGCAAACCGCACCTACCGCATGTTCCGGGTTCAGTCCGAGACCCGCGGTCAGCAGACTGCATTCATCGACGAAATGATCGGAAATCAGAAGGTCGTTCAGGCGTTCTCCCACGAGGGCGAGGCGCTGGAGGAATTCGACAGGATAAACGACCGACTCGCTGACTGCTCTCTCAGGGCTACGTTCTACTCCTCGCTTACAAACCCCTGCACGCGTTTCGTCAACAGCGTTGTTTACGCCGGAGTTGCTCTCGCCGGAGCACTCATATGCATCGCGACTGCCGGCGCTGTAAATCCATTTACTATAGGTCAGCTTTCCGCATGCCTCTCCTATGCTAACCAGTATACCAAGCCGTTCAACGAGATCTCCGGAGTGGTTACGGAGCTTCAGAACGCGCTCGCATGCGCTTCCCGACTGTTTGAACTCATCGAGGAAGAACCGCAGATCCCCGAACCTGCCGACGCTGTGGAGCTTGCGGACGTCAAGGGCAGCGTAGAACTCAACGATGTTTCGTTCTCATATGTACCCGACAGGAAGCTCATCGAGGGACTGAACCTCAGTGTTAAGCCGGGTCAGCGTATCGCTATAGTAGGTCCGACCGGCTGCGGAAAGACTACTATAATCAACCTGCTGATGAGATTCTACGACGTCAACAGCGGCTCCATTACAGTCGAGGGCACAGATATACGGAATGCGACCCGAAACAGCCTGAGAAGCAGCTACGGTATGGTCCTTCAGGAAACCTGGCTGCGCTCCGGAACTATCCGCGACAACATTGTAATGGGCAACCCCGACGCCACAGACGAGGAAATCATTGCGGCTGCGAAGGCATCGCACGCGCACAGCTTCATAAAGCGTCTGCCGCAGGGTTACGACACCGTGATAACCGAGGACGGCGGGAGCCTTTCGCAGGGTCAGAAGCAGCTTCTGTGCATAACCCGCGTTATGCTCTGCCTGCCGCCTATGCTTATTCTGGACGAGGCTACATCCTCTATTGATACCAGAACTGAGATCAAGATTCAGGACTCCTTTGCGAAGATGATGAACGGCAGAACTAGCTTCATTGTTGCTCACCGCCTTTCAACTATCCGCGAGGCTGACGTTATCCTTGTAATGAAGGACGGTCACATCATCGAACAGGGCAATCATGAGGAACTCCTCGCTAAAAACGGATTCTACGCTAACCTGTACAACAGCCAGTTTGCTGTATAACACTAGTCCCGCTGTCACGAACAGCGGGACTTTTATACTCATATTCCCCCCGGATACTCCAGGGGAATCATTTTATGGGAACCTCTAAAAACCGGTTTGAAAAGGGAAAATGGGTAGAGTGCGCCGAATGCGATGAAAGCCGACGAAGTAAGGCTGTATGCCTTACGAGGAGGTTTGAAGAAGCAGTCGGTGTGCTATACACATTTTCACTCAAACAAGGTTTTTAGAGGTGACCTTATGTAAGTAAAATGCGATCAAAGCGCCGGAGCATTAAATCAGCTGCAAACCAGGGATCAATCCTCGTCGTCAGACTCGGGAGCGTCCCAGTTATGCCATACATTTTGAACATCGTCGTTGTCCTCAAGGGCTTCCAGCAGCAGACCCATCTTCTTGATGTGATCCTCGTCGGTAAGGGTCGTGTATGTGGAGGGAACCTGCTCTGCTTCTGCGGAAACAACCTTGTAGCCCTTCTTGCCGAGTTCCTCAGCAACGGTTGCTACAGCGGAAGGATCAGTTGTTATCTCAACAACGCCGTCCTCAAAGCTGAAATCGTCGCCGCCTGCTTCAAGTATATCCTCCATTGCCTTGTCCTCGTCGATGTCGCCGTCCTCGTTGTCAAGAACAATAACACCCTTCAGCGTGAACAGGAAGTCAACGCAGCCTGTAGCGCCCATGTTTCCTCCGAACTTGTCAAAGTAATGGCGGATCTCGCCTGCGGTACGGTTTCTGTTATCGGTAAGGCACTCAACTATAACTGCAACGCCGTTCGGACCATAGCCCTCGTATACGCAGTCCTCGTAGTCGTTCTTCTCTGCGCCGCCGGCAGCCTTCTTCAACAGACGGTCAATGTTGTCGTTCGGGATATTGTTGCTCTTTGCCTTCTGCACGAGGGCGTAGAGTCTGGAGTTGTTAGCAGGGTCAGCGCTGCCGGTCTCCTTGATGCATACGAGGATCTCACGGCTGATCTTTGTAAAAACCTTTGCTCTTGCGCCGTCCTTCTCGCCCTTCTTACGCTTGATCGTACTCCATTTTGAATGTCCTGACATAACTTATTCTCCTTGTTTTATTAGTTTTGATCCAGCCTCTGGAAGCCCTTTCCCAGGACTTCGCTCGCGCCGGTTATAATTACAAAAGCGTCCGGATCGATCTCTTTTACGATCCGCTTTACCTTTACATATTCGTTCTTGTGTACTGCAATGCACACGACCAGCTTTTCCTCGCCGGAATAGGCTCCCTCGCCGTGGAGCAGCGTAACTCCGCGTTTCTGCTTCAGGAGCTTCTCGGATATCTCGTGCGGCTTCTCTGAAAAAATCATCAGGAATTTCCCCTCGAGACCGCCGTAAACCAGCACGTCAATCACCTTTGCCTGCACAAAAACAGCGATTATCGCGTACATTACAACGTCAAGGTTCTTATAAACGATATAGCCGCTGACGGCTACAGCCGCATTTACCAGGAACGATATCTGTCCCAGCTTTATTTCGGGTCTGAACCTGTTGATTATCTTGTTGACGATATCGGTGCCGCCTGTCGTTCCCTCGCGGACGTACACGATGCCGATGCCGGCACCCATCAGAAGCCCGCCGAAGATTGAAGCCAGGATCCCGCCGCCGTTGTCCGCAATGTACACCGGAATGCCCTTAAAAAGGTAGTCGGTCATTACGGAAAGCGCCGCAACTGAAATCAACGTCTTTATCATCGTCCGCTTGTTAAGCAGAACAAATCCGGCGATGAGAAGCGGCACGTTTATCGCAGCGATAAGCGTACCGACATTAAGATCCGTCACGAAGCTGATTATCGTTGCAATACCCGTAACTCCGCCGGGCGCGATGTTATTCGGCGCCGTGAAGCAATGAACTCCCAGTGCGTACACGCCGGATCCAGCAATAATTATCAGGATATCCAGCAGCCAGCGCCGTATGCTGCGGAGCTTATCTGTTTTTTCCTTTCTGGTCATGGGAATACACCTCCGCGTTCAGACCGGAAGAGCCTCGCAAATCGCCGTAAACAGCTCCTCAATACGTTCCTGCTGCCCCGAAAGGCTGAGATACCCGAACAGAGCCTCCAGTGCGGTCGCCCTGCGGTACTCGGACGGCTTCGCGCTCTTTGGAACCGAGATACCTCCCGCGTTTCTTCCGCGGCGGAGTATATCGGATTCTTTCTCAGTAAGCATAGGCTCGATAACGTCGACCGCCCTGGACTGATAGGAAGCCCGCACCTGCTCGACCGCCAGGTCGTGGAGCCTCCCGGCGTTGGTGTTGCCGCGAAGCACGACCTCACGCCGCACCAGCAGCTCATAAACGCAGTCGCCGTAGAACGCAAGAACATTAGGGCTGTACGCCCCCGCTTCACGTTCCGTCAATACTGGTAACGCCATTCCATCAACCTTTCAGTATGTAATATACGCAGCTATATTCCTCGCAGTGCGCTTCAAAAATCCCCGCCTCCTTGCGAAGCTCGCTCATGCCAAGCGATACCGAGCTGTCCTCCTTGTGGACGCCCGCGTACTTTTCGGCGGCGGCGAGAAGCGGAGTGTAGTACCCCGCATTCCAGTCTGACTTAGGCGCAATGTAGAAATCCTGCACCTTCCAGCCCTGCTCCTTCGCGAGGACAAGCACCCTGTCAAGCGGCAGTATCTGCCCGAACCTGCGCTGGCAGAACACCTTAGTATCCGGAGATGGTTCCGTCAGCCAGCTAACGTTGCGGTAAACCAGCGTGCCGCCTTTTTTCAGCTTGTCGCGCAGCAATTCAAGCCGCTGCGTAACTCCATCGAATTCAACGATTCCGTTGTACCAGATCAGGTCGTAGCTTCCGCCGGGAAGCTCAAACTGCTGAACTGCGCAGCAGTCAAGACCTGCCGCCTTTCCCTGCTCGGCGCGCTGCTCGTCTGTCAGGGCAGCGCAGAGTCTGCACCCGAACTTCTCGGATATCAGCCGCGGGGTGTACGTATCGTCGCCGAAGAACAACGCCGTCTCCGGTGCTGCTCCGTTTAACATGCCAATGACCTGCTTAGCCGTTTCAACGCTGCCCGGCGAGGAACGGTCAAGCTGCTGAAGTAATACGCTGATCAGATTCATATTCGCACCTCGGAAGCCGCTGGGGTTTCCTACAGATTATCTCACGTAATTGAACTCGAAATCGTATATGGAGACGAGATCGTCCTCCTGGATACCCTGCGCCTCCAGCTCGTCGATTATCCCGCTTGAGCGGAGCACGCGCTGGAAGTACTGGAGGCTCTCGTAGTCCTCCATATTGCAGGTGCTGAGAATCGGTGCAAGGAACGGAGCGTCAACAACGTAAACTCCGTCTATCTTCTCGACCTTGAAGCTGTGCTTCTCGGTCTCAAGCTGCTCGAGCTCCGCAAGGGTCAGCGGCTGAACCTCGAAACGCTTGGGCGGCGGGAGTTTTGACAGCTCCTCGGCTACGCAGTCCATCAGCGCTTCAGTTCCCTGGGTAGTAGCTGCGGAAATCGCGAAGAACGGAAGTCCCTTTGACTCGATGAACTCGCGGAATTCAGCTACCTGCTCCTCGGTTGCCATATCGGATTTGTTGGCTGCAACGATCTGCGGCCGCTCTGCGAGATCCTCGGAAAAGTTCGCAAGCTCCTGATTTATCTTTTCGAAATCGTCGCGGGGGTCTCTGCCCTCAACGCCGGATACGTCGACCACGTGTACGATAAGACGGCAGCGCTCCACATGGCGCAGGAACGCGTGTCCGAGACCTACGCCCTCGCTCGCACCCTCGATAAGGCCAGGGATATCTGCCATTACGAATGACTGCTCCCCGTGCTTCACAACGCCAAGCACCGGGGTCAGGGTCGTGAAGTGATAATTTGCGATTTTCGGCTTCGCAGCGCTTACTACGCTTATCAGCGTGGATTTGCCTACGTTCGGGAAGCCAACAAGGCCTACGTCGGCAAGGAGCTTCAGCTCAAGCACAACGTCAAAGGCTTCGCCAGGGAAACCCGGCTTCGCAAAACGCGGGATCTGGCGCGTAGGGGTCGCAAAATGGGAATTTCCCCAGCCGCCTCTGCCGCCCTTTGCTACGACCACCGGCTCGTCGTCGGAGATATCCGCCATGATCCTGCCGGTGTGCGCGTCCTTAACGATGGTTCCGCGGGGTACGCGTATCACCGTAGGCTCCATTGACTTGCCGGAGCAGCGCTTCGCACCGCCCGGCTCGCCGTCGGGAGCAATATATTTTCTTTTGTAGCGGAAGTCGATCAGTGTGGAAAGATTATCGTCAGCGACAAAAACGATATCGCTGCCTTTTCCACCATCGCCGCCGTCGGGACCTCCGGCATTCACATACTTCTCGCGGTGGAATGTCACCGCGCCATTGCCGCCGTTCCCTGCCTTGATGGATATTTCTACCTTATCAACAAACATCTATGCCGCCTCGCTTTCCTCTGTTTGTTATTTCACGTTCCAGGGCAAATATTACTCTCCCCGGATAAAAATTAAGCCGGATCTTTGCAATCCGGCTTAGTTGATTAATGAGATTGCAGAAATTAGTCAGCTGCGTAAACGCTAACCTGCTTCTTATCTCTGCCGAGGCGCTCGAACTTTACAGTTCCATCAATCAGAGCGAACAGAGTGTCATCAGAACCCTTGCCTACGTTGTTGCCAGCGTGGATATGTGTGCCTCTCTGTCTAACGAGAATGCTACCTGCGGATACTACCTGCATGTCAGCGCGCTTAACGCCAAGTCTCTTGGACTCGGAATCACGGCCGTTCTTGGTAGAACCCATACCTTTTTTATGAGCGAAATACTGTAAATCAATTCTAATCATTGTTATATTCCTCCTGTTATCATTCGGAAGTCAAGCTTCCCTTGTCTCAACCTTTACCCCCGGATACTTTGCCTGAATATACTCCATGTGGTCACGGAACGCTTCAAGCAATTTTTCGCTGGGGTCATCAGAACTGTTCAGACGGAGTTCGATCCGGTTCTCGCCTACCGCCGCGTCAGCGTCAGCATTGAAGAAATCCGTAACGGTATTGCACACGAGCTGTACGGCAGAGCTTACAGCGGAGCAGACGATATCCTCGCCCTCCTCGCCGTAACCTGCGTGTCCAGTCACAACAAAGCCGTATATCCTGCCCTCTCGCCTGGCAAACACTATCCGAAGATTATGCGTTGATTGCTTCAATTCTTACCTGGCTGTACGGCTGTCTGTGGCCCATCTTTCTCTTGCTGCTCTTCTTGGGCTTGTAGGTGAAAACGGTGATCTTCTTGGACTTGCCGTTCTTGAGCAGAGTAGCCTTTACGCTTGCTCCGTCAACATAGGGAGCGCCGACCTTAACGCCGTCGTCCTTGCCTACCATGATAACCTTGTCGAATGTGATCTCGCCCTCGGCCTCAAGCTTCTCGATGAAGACGATGTCGCCCTCTTTAACCTGATACTGCTTTCCGCCTGTTTCGATTACTGCGTACATTTTGTTTACCTCTTTTTATTCAGACTCGCTGCGTCGGGGTTGCATTTCTGCGCTTACGAGCTGTTTCCACTAACGGGCACAACTCACCCTGCACATGCGGCAAAGTAATTATAACACATACAATTCCCTTTGTCAAGGGGTCTGGAGCAATTTTTCCCGAATATTTTCAAATTGTTCCGCCGCCGTTCCGGAACAGACGTTTCCGCTCCACCGCAATGAAATAACCGACGCCCACCGCGTCCGCGAGAAACCAGCCTATCGGAATTGATATCCATATGCCGAAAACGCCGATTTCCGGAACCGCAGACAGCAGATTAGCAAGCAGCACGCGGGTCCCAAGCGAAAAAACAGTAAGCACAACGGACATCACCGGCTTGTTTACAGCGCGATAGTAGCCGTAGAGCATGAAAAGAATTCCGATCCCGATGTAGCACGCACCTTCCGTCCTGAGGTACTGCACACCGACCTCGATCGTCTCTCGGCTGGAGCTGTCCACGAATGCGCTCATCAACGGCTCTGCCAGGAAGCACACCGCCGCGCTCACCGCGATACAAAACAGCACAACGCTGATAGAAGACTGCCTTATCCCGCCGCGGATACGTTCGTTTTTGCCCGCGCCGTAATTCTGGGCGGTGAACACTGAGAACGCATTGCCGAAGTCTTGAACCGGCATGTACGCGATCGTGTCTATCTTCACAGCTACCGAAAACGCCGCCATGACCACCGAGCCGAAGCTGTTCACGACTGTCTGCACCATCAGAATTCCCAGATTCATCACCGATTGCTGCAAGCAGGTAAATCCCGACAGCGACAAAATACTGCGGAAATTCCGGCTGTCCCATCGCATATCCCGGCGGGTCAGCCGGAACTCGGGATAAGCCGCGATGAAATATACAAGTACGCCGACGCCGGAAACATACTGCGCTATGGCCGTAGCCAGCGCGGCTCCCATTATTCCCATGCCTAACGGTATGACAAAAAGCAGGTCAAGTCCGACATTCAGCGCCACGGACACTCCCAGGAAAATCAGCGGCATGGTGGAATTTCCCATGCCGCGCAGTATGTTGGAGATGTAATTATAAAGGAAGACCGCGAAAAAACCAGTGAACACGTAAACTAGGTATGTGTGCATGTCGCCGGTCAGTTCCTCCGGGACGTTCAGCAGGGAAATTATCGGGTCAGTAAGCATGTAAAATGCGGCGGTTATCAGCAATGTAAGTATTCCGATTATCCCCGCTGACATGAATATGCCATTGCGTATGGAGTCATGCTCTTTTCTGCCAAACGCCATTGATATAAACGAGCCGGTTCCCAGCGATAAACCGATTATAACCGAGGTCAGGAACGTCATGAGCGTATACGACGAGCCGACCGCAGCCAGCGCGTTGTCGCCGATGTACTTCCCGACGACCCATGTATCAGCCAGATTATAGAACTGCTGCAATACGTTTCCCAGCATAAGCGGCACGGCGAACGCCCACAATCCGCCGGTTATGCTGCCGGAGGTAAGATCCCTGTTTTTCTGCATTTTATATTCCTTTATGTTTGATCACAATAAAATAAGCCCTGATCGCTCAAGGATCATTACTTCATTATTATAGCTCAATCACCTTGTTTTGTCAAGCAGAAACCCCGCTGGATTACTCCGGCGGGGTCGGTTTATGCAGTTAGCCGATGATTAGAAATCAACGTCTGTGTCGTAGTAGCAGCACTTGAGCAGCTTCTCCATCTCCTCAGGCGAGGGCTGACGGGGATTAGAACCGGTACATGCGTCTGCGATAGCGTTAACTGCGATGTCGTGTACTCTCTCAAGGAATACATTCTCGGGAACGAAGCCCTGCTCGCAGGGATAGCTGTCTGCACCGTAGTTCTTGATGCAGTGCGGGATCTTGAGCTGATCGTTCATGCCGCGGAGGTACTTGATGAGGGAAGCGATCTTCTCATCATCGTTGGAACCTTCGAGGTGCATGTAATCAGCAATAACGCCGTAGCGCTTCTTAGCTGTCGGATCCTTAGCGTTGAACGCGATTACCTTAGGCAGGTACATTGCGTTTGCTGCGCCGTGGATAATATGTGCACCATAATCCTGGAAGATAGCGCCGGTCTTGTGAGCCATGGAATGAACGATGCCAAGCAGTGCGTTAGAGAACGCCATACCAGCAAGGCACTGTGCATTGTGCATTCTTGCACGTGCAGCCATGTCGCCGTTGTAGGACTTTACCAGGTCAGCCTGGATCATCTCGATAGCGTGGATAGCGAGTGCGTCTGTGAAGTCGCAGTTAGCGGTGGATACGTATGCCTCGATAGCGTGGGTCATAGCGTCCATACCGGTATGAGCTGTCAGCTTCTGCGGCATTGTCTCTGCGAGGTCGGAATCAACGATGGCAACATCAGGAGTGATCTCGAAGTCTGCGATCGGGTACTTGATGCCGTTGTCGTAGTCGGTGATGATGGAGAACGCAGTAACCTCGGTAGCAGTACCGGAAGTGGAAGGAATAGCGCAGAAGTGTGCTTTCTTTCTCAGCTCAGGGATACCGAATACCTTGCACATATCCTCAAAGGTACATTCCGGATACTCGTACTTGATCCACATTGCCTTAGCAGCGTCGATAGGAGAGCCGCCGCCCATTGCTACGATCCAGTCTGGCTGGAAGTCGAGCATCTTTGCTGCGCCGTTCATAACAGTGGTTACAGAAGGATCAGGCTCAACGCCGTCGATGATCATTACATCAAAGCCAGCTTCCTTCAGATAGTTCTCTGCTTTGTCAAGGAAGCCGAAACGCTTCATAGAGCCGCCGCCGACAACGATAACAGCCTTTTTGCCCTTGAGAGCCTTCAGGTTCTCGAGTGCGCCCTTTCCATGATAGACATCTCTCGGTAAAGTAAATCTAGCCATTGTAAGTGTACCTCCATTTGTGAAAGTCTTGTGAAAAACCGACAGATTTTTTCAATAAAAGCCATCGGTTTTTATTGATATTATTATAACATCATTCTCACTTATTGTAAAATGCTAAATCGGCATATCCATCATACTTTTTATGCATAACACACAGTTTTCACAATTTTACAAAAAAACTTTAGTGCACATTTAACAAACCAAACAAGGACAGGTCAACTTTCGTCAGCCTGTCCTTGTTATTATTATGTCATTCGCGCTTGATAGCCTCCATTGCGGAGATGTGCACCGCCTTGTTTGCGGGGTAGAATCCCGAGCCGAGTCCTATGCAGATTGAAAACAGTATAGCAAAGCCATAAAGCCACAGCGGAACAATGGACATCGGACTGTTGGCAGGATCCATTGCGGTGGTTATCATTGTCCACAGCGAACCTATGTCAGTTATCTGCATCGACTTCGCCGCTTCATTGGTAAAGACATTCATACCCACCGAAATGAAGAAACTCAGTATGCTGCCTATAAAACCGCCGATAAGCCCGATAAACCCCGCCTCCATGAGGAACACGGTCCGTATATTGCCCAGGAAGCACCCGAGCGCCTTCATGACGCCGATCTCGCGCGTACGCTCAGATATCGACATTATCATAGTATTCGTAATGCCGAGAGCCGCTACGAACAGAGAAACCGCGCCAAGTCCGCCAAGCATCATCTGCTGCTTGCGAGCCTCTTCCTCAAGGGGCTTACGGACCGACTCCATAGAATAGGTGGAATAGCCAAGCTTCTTGATTGCGCTTTCAATGTCAGCGACCTGCGAGATATCCTTCGCCTTGACGTATATCTCGCTGTATTCCATCTTATTCTGGTCTGCGGACGGATAGAACATCTTATACAGCGCCTGGAGATCGCTGGTAAAGAATATCAGTCCCTCGCTGGTGGAATAGTCCTTGTTGTAATCTTCCTTGACTACGCCCGTAACCTTTACCTCCTGGTATTTCTTGGAATCCGAATTATCGTAGCTGTAAAGCTCCAGCTTGAGCGTCTGCCCGTTAAGCTGCATGTAAGGATCAGGAAGCGCCGATGAATCATTCTCGGTCATCTCACCGGTGTTGGGGTCGTATGAGTACATATAATCCCAGCGGCTTATCGTGTTATTGCCGTCGGGGCGCATGGAGTCCATCAGATTGTACGCTGTGTACTGTCCCGCAAGCACCTCAAAGCTGTTCTTCGGGTAGGAGCCTTCTATTAGCTGAAATCCGAATTTCTCCATTGCGTCCTTGTTTATGCCGACTACATTAACCCACTGCATCACGTAGCGGTCGTTATCTCCGGCATAAACTGTCATGTTTACATTGTTAAGCTGGCTTTTTCCGACCGCGACATCGACATTTGCGATGTTCTGGAATTTCTTGATAGCCGTGTCGTCCAGCTTGGAGTCCTTACGTCCGCTTGAATATACCTGTATAAGGGTCAGGTCGCCCATGCCCTCAAGCATGATCTGCTGCGAATTCTGAACTCCGAAGCCGATCGACATCATAGTTACGATGGCACAGCAGCCAACCACAACGCCCAGGACAGTCAGGATAGTTCTCGACTTCCTGCGCGTCAGGTTTTGCAGGCACATCTTTATCATGTCTAAAATTTTCATGGCTCGTCACCATTAAACCTTTGTCTTATCGTCGCTGTCGGACTTTTCGTCCTCGTCGTCCAGCTCGTCCTCCCAGTCGATATCGTCTGCTGTGAGCTTCTTGCCGTTCTTGTGCTTCTTCCTGAGAACAACGACGAGCACTACAACGCCAGCAGCAACCAGTACTGCGCCGCCTATTATTACAGCTATCCACGGGAATCCGCCCTCGCCGTCAACATCTGTGGTTTCAGCGGTCATGGGGTAATCCGGGAAATCCCACTGCTGCTCTATAACGTTCAGGGATACGGGAAGCTCCTTTACGATCTCGTTCATGTTGGAGTCCTCATATGTCACCTTGAGAATAAAGCTGACCGTGCCGGCTCTTGTAGGAGTTATAACGAAGTCTGCGGTGCCGTTTCCGCCGGCTGTGATATTGCCTATTACCTTCTCGGTGTTGAGCGCTGTGTAGCCCGGGTCGCTGTAATCGCCGCCGTCGTCGTAGCCGCCCATACCATAGTCGTAGCCTGCGCTGCCCATTGCACCGCCGTCGTCGTACATTATATCAGAAGCAACGGCATAGCCGCCTATCATTACATCGCTCTGATACGCCATATCGGACATCAAAATATCTCCGGTGCTTCCCGCCATGGTATTTCCGGATTCTGCTGTCGGAACAGAGGTATTCCCGGACTCGGAAGTCGTTCCGCCGATATCGGCGTTGTCGTCGACCGGTCCCTCGTCTGAACTGCTGGTGTCGCTTACGATCTCGACCTTAACATTGGAGGCGTCTGCGCGTCCCTTGTTCATGTAGCTGAGGGTTATGTAAACCTCGTTGCCTACGTAAATATCGTATGTGGGCTTGCTTACGGAAAGTGACAGCTTATCGGGCTGATAAAGCGGAACATAGATGGTCTGCTCAGAGGTCATGCTTGTACGGGTGTCACCTACAAGGTAATCGTATTTGAAGGACACGGAAATGGAAGATGTTCCCGTAGCCGCTGTAGGAAGCGCCCTGAGCTGTATGGACTCGCTTGCCGCGCCCGCAGCGGGGAGATTCGGATAGTAGAAGGAACTGCTGCCGCCGTAGATAGACAGGTCACCGCTTGCGTTTACGGTCATTACCATGTTCTCTACTCCGGTGGTTGCGTTTGTGTTGTAGAAATCAAGATCAAGGGTAAATACGTCGCCTGCCGCGATCTGGTCTGCGCCGATGTCGTACTTGCCGATGATGATATTCGGAGCCGCTCCGGTATCCTTGCCGTCGGCTGCCTTGTTAGGAGCCGCGATGATAACCACGGAGGAGGAACTCTCGCCCTGCTTGATGGAAGTATTTCTGCCGTAGCTGTACTTCATTGCCGCAGTGATCCCCTGCTTTGCGGCGGTGATATCCTCAAGGGTCCTGAACTTAACCTTTACAGAAGCCGTAGACTGCGGTCTGATGATGTCAATGAACGCGGATTCTGTTCCGTCAAGGAAGTAGAACGCGTCCGTGCCGGTCAGGTCAACAAATACGTCCCTTACGGTGATGTCGCCGTAGTTCTTTACGGTGATGGTGTACTCGTAATCAGTGTTGGGAACTATCGCGGAATCGAGCTTTTCGCCGGTGATGCGGAGCACCGGAGCAGTTGATACTTCCGAATTCATGCTGATCGTGCCGGTCTTGGTCTCGGTCGTAACAGTGCCGCTCTTGTCGTAGCGGTACTCAAGCTCAACATCGAGGGTCTGGCTAACGCTTGCAAGCTCCGCGGCGGTATCAAAGCGTACAAGAATGCGCTTCTGACCGCCCGCCTTTATCTTATTGACAAAGAATGTATCAGTGCCGTTTGTGATATTGATCCCCTCGCCGCCCTTTACCTTGACGGTGATGTTCTCCATATCCTCGTTGCCCTTGTTTATAATAAAGAAAGCCTTGCGGTAGCTCTTGCCAGCCTGGAGGTCGAAATCAAGCGGGGTCGAGGAGATTATCGGCAGCGGAGCTGTCTCAGCGGCCTTCTGACCGAACATTACGAACGCTTCCTCGTATGTGCCTTCCTTTTCATCGCCGCCGGAAACATAGTTATACTTGAGGTTTGCCGTGATGGACTGCTTGATGGCGGTGATATCCTTCATAGTGCGGAACTTCATCGTTATCTGCTTTGTTGTCCCGATCGGGATATCCTCAAAGTACCTGGATGCAGTGCCGTCGGTTATAACGATATCGTCTGTACTTGTGAAGTTCACGAACAGACCCTTTATATCTGCGGAGCCGCTGTTCTTTATCGTGAGAACGCCGCTGTAGCTCTTATCCGGATCAATGTCAGCCTCTGTCATTGAGAAGCTTGCGTCGATAACCGGATATACCTTTTCCTCGGTGGATATCTCCGCGGCGGCGGCTACCTGTGCAGTAGCGCTTCCGGTGGTCTCCGTAGAGCCGTTGTCATAATAATATCTGAGGTTTACCGTGAAATTCTGCTTCTCAGATGTTATTTTGCCGAGCGCTTTATACTTTATTGTGAGTATCTTCTCGTCCTTGAAGCCGAGGCTCTCGATATCCTGTGTGCCGGTGCCTTCCTTAATGAGTATCTCCTCAGCGGAAGTGACCTCTGCAAGTATATTGTACGCGGAGGTTGCTCCGAGGTTTTTCAGGCGGATCTTGAATTCACCTTCCTCGCCCGCCTTGATGGGGCTGTCAGGCTCCACTGCGGTTATCTTGATTATAGGCTCCGGGTTGGACTCGTCAGGAGTTGGCGTGCTGTCAGAAGTTGTGCACTCAAGCACATTTACCGAGCCGTCCACATAGTCGCTTCCGCCGATGTAGCCTACCTTGAAGCCGAAGTTCTTGTCGTCGCCGACCCACTTGCAGTCCTTCAGTACTATGTCGTATCTTAATAATTCATCGCCCTGCGAAACGACAGTCAGGCTCTCAAGAGTGCCCTTGAAGCTGTCCACGGACTTGAGGAAGTCGATTCCGGCTCCGCCGCCGGTCACCTGGCTTGTCTTGACCTTGATATCCTTTATCGTCATTTTCATAACGAAGGAGGTATTTTTATAAATAGTCTTCTGCTCTTTTCCCTTGCTGTCAAGAATCGAGTAATTTACTACAACAGGGTTCAGGGTAAGCCCCGCATCGTCTTTCTTGTCGCCGGGATTCTGTGTTTCCGACGTGCTGGAAGTGGTACCGTCATCAGCATACGCGGCTAACGGGATCACTGGAACGGACGCCGCCGCCAGCGACGCGCTCAGAAGTATTGATAATACCTTACTTATTTTCTTGCTCATTGTTCTCTCCTTTTGTATCGCTTACTATTCTTCCATCGACGAGCGTTACTATTCTGTCTGCATATTGCGCCAGCTCCGGGTCGTGCGTTACAAGTACTATGGTCTGATTATATTTTCTTGCAAAGGACTTGATCATGTCCATTACCTCAATGGTCGTTTTTGAGTCGAGGTTTCCGGTAGGCTCGTCGGCGAACACTACGTCAGGTCTCGCGACGAACGCCCTCGCGATGCCGACTCGCTGCTGCTGACCGCCGGACATCTGCCGCGGATAATGCTTCATTCGGTTCCCCAGACCTACTTTTTTCAGCATTGCGACCGCTTTACGCGTTCTGTCGCGCTTGCTGTCTCCACGGAACATCAGCGGCATTGCTACGTTTTCCACCGCGTTCATGAACGGCAGCAGATTATATGACTGGAACACAAATCCAATGTGTTTCTGTCGGAACGCCGCAAGCTGATTTTCACTCAGCCGCGTTATAGGAACTCCTCTTATGTAAACGTCCCCGAATGTCGGTTTTTCAAGACCGGCAAGCTGATTCAGCAGCGTGGATTTACCCGAGCCAGACGTACCGAAAATGCAGCAGAGCTCGCCTTCCATTATGTTGAGGTTGATTCGTTTCAGCGCAACTACGGATTCCCCGCCTTCAAGCGTGTACTCCTTACGGAGATCCTTGACGTGGATCATCACCCTGCGTTTTCTTGGCTTCTCGTTTTCTTCCATGCTGTCACCCCCTTTAGCTTTCTACCAATAAAACAGTCGTAATATGGTTAAGGTTGCACTTTTTCCAAAGATAACAATATATCATTTTCACATAACAGTATATCATTTTTGATATTATTTGTCAATAACTGTTACAGAAATGTAATATTATATTAAGAAACTGTACAAAAAAGGCGGTGCATAACTGCACCGCCCCAATATGCCGGAAAAATCAATTGCTCTTGGGCATAACAGAAGCGATCGCGCCCGCAACATTGCTGATAGGCATTGTCTGGAGGTAGATCTTGCCAGGACCAGTAACAACAGTATTGAACAGACCTTCGCCGCCGAACAGTACGTTACCGATACCCTTTACGGTCTGGATATCAATTGTGCAGGAGCCTGACATAGCAGCCAGATAACCGGTGTCAATAAGCATCTGCTGACCTGCCTGCAGCTCGTACTCAACAACGTAGCCGTCGATTTCGACGAACGCCATACCAGTTCCATGAAGCTTCTGCATGATAAAGCCCTCGCCGCCGAAGAATCCAGCGCCGAGCTTCTTCTGGAACGCGATGGAAAGCTCAACGGAAGGCTCGGAAGCCAGGTAGCCGGACTTCTGAACGATAAAATCGCCCTTGCTTACATCAATAGGAATGATGGAACCGGGGAAGCTGGACGCAAACGCGATCATTCCCTGACCGCCGACAGCGGTGTATGTATTCTGGAAAATGGACTCGCCGGAGAACATTCTGCTGAACGCCTTTCCAACGCCTCCTGCACCGGTTTCCATCTTCATGTTGGGAGTCATCCAGGACATTGCGCCCTTCTCGCACTTGATGGACTCGCCAGCCTCAAGATAAACGATTACGACAGGCAGCGGCTCGCCTTTGATTTCATATCTCATATAATTTTCCTCCATAGCCAAATATATAGTTGTAAGGTACCGGACATTTGCTTTTCTTATTATACAGTAAAAATATCCAATTGTCAAGCTGTTTTTGCAAGTTTTTACAGCTTTTTTGCTGAAAGAATCACCAGATACGCCGCCGTGATAAAGAAAGTAGGACTCGCTCCCCCGGCTTTGAAAAGCACCGCTCCGGCTATTACCGCGGAAATAATTCCGCAGATTCTGAGCGCCGTATCTACATTTTCGGGGGCCGCACGGGATATCAGCAGTAGTTTCAGCAGGCGGCGTCCGTCGAACTCCCCGAGCGGGAGCAGATTGAACGCTCCGGCCGCAAAGCTGACCGCGGCTATTCGCCACTCTCCTGCCGCGAGGAAAACTCCGCCGAGCAGGAAATTCATCGCGCACCCCGCAGCGTAGATTGCCGCCTGAACTCCCGGCGGAGCGCTTTCCACGGCGCTGGCGCTCAGGCGTATCCCGGCTCCGTAGAATGTCAGGCTGTCGGGCGACATTCCACAGAGCCGCATTACGGCAAGGTGGGCAAGCTCGTGAGCGGTGCATATCCCAAGCGCGGCGAAACCAAACCCGGAATAATCCCAAATGAAAAACACAGCAAGCACGGCAAAAAACGAAAAATCCCAGCGGAGCGCCGTCCGCTTCAGCTTCAACTCTATCATGCTACAATGTATTCCTGTCTGTCCGGAAATAGAACAAGCCCCGCCATTTCTGACGGGGCTGTAATTATTAGTCAGCGAATACTGCGCCGGTATTGGAGGAAGTAACCATCTTCGCGTATCTCTTGAGGTAGCCTTCAAGCTCCTTCGGAGGAAGAATGCCCTTCTCCTTGCGCTTTGCGATCTCTGCGTCGTCAACAAGCAGAGTAATGCTGCGGTTCGGAATGTCAATGTGGATCTTATCGCCGTCCTCAACGAATGCGATCAGACCGCCCTCGGCGGCCTCAGGGGAAACGTGTCCGATAGCCGCGCCTCTGGAAGCGCCGGAGAAGCGTCCATCTGTGATGAGCGCAACGTTTCCGTCAAGACCCTTACCAACGATCGCCGCAGTCGGAGCCAGCATCTCAGGCATTCCGGGACCGCCCTTCGGACCTTCGTAGCGAATTACTACAACGTCGCCTGCCTTGATGTCGCCGCCGAGGATAGCGTCGCATGCTGCCTGTTCGCCGTTGAATACGCGCGCCGTACCGGTGAAGTCCATCATCTCGGGCTTTACTGCGCCCTGCTTAACTACGGAACCATGCTCTGCAAGGTTGCCGCTCAGGATAGCGATACCGCCGTCCTTGCGTATCGGGGAGTCGATTTTGTGAACTATAACGCCGTCTGCGTCCTTTGCCTTTGCGATACGGTCAGCCTGAGTACCGGAAACGGTCAGTACATCAGTGTTTACGTGGCCGCCCTTTGACAGCTCGCGGATCACAGTCTGGATTCCGCCTACCGCGTTAAGGTCAGTGATGAACACGCTGGAAGCAGGGTTCAGCTTTGCAAGCTGCGGGGTCTTTCTGCTCATCTGGTCGATGTCGTCGAGGGAGATGTCGACCTTAGCTTCGTGTGCGATAGCAAGCAGGTGAAGTACGGTGTTGGAGGAAGCGCCGATCGCCATATCGGTTGCGAGAGCGTTCAGCATGTTCTTCTTGGTGAGGATATCGAGCGGACGGATATTCTGCTTTACAAGCTCAACAGCGCGCTCGCCGGACTCCTTTGCAAGTCTGCGGCGTGCGGAGTTTACAGCAGGCTCGGTTCCGGCGGTCGGGAGAGCAAGACCCATAGCCTCGGTCAGGCAGTTCATGGAGTTTGCGGTGTACATGCCGGAGCAGCTTCCGCAGGTGGGGCATGCGTTATCTTCGAAATCCTTGATAACATCGTCGCCGATCTCGCCGTTGGAATACTGACCGATAGCCTCGTAGATCTCAGAATAGCCTACGCGCTTGCCCTGTACGCAGCCGGGGTTCATAGGACCGCCGCTGCAGAAGATAGCCGGGAGGTTCATTCTTGCCGCTGCAAGCACCATTCCGGGTACTATCTTGTCGCAGTTCGGAATGAATACAACGCCGTCCAGCGGGTGAGCGGTCAGCATTACCTCGATGGAGTCAGCGATGAGCTCTCTGGAAGCGAGGGAATATCTCATGCCCTTGTGGTTCATTGCGAGACCGTCGCATACGCCGATGGTGAAGAACTCAAACGGAACGCCGCCCGCATTTCTGATACCGTCCTTTACTGCGCGTGAGATCTCGTGCAGGTGCATATGTCCAGGAACGTAGTCGCTGGCAGCACAGACAACCGCGATGAACGGTCTGTGCATTTCGCTGTCAGTTACGCCCAGAGCCTTGAGTATCGCTCTGTGAGGAGTTTTCTCTACTCCTTCTTTAATAAGATCACTTCTCATGATTTTTCCTTTCCGCCCGGATTCCGGGTCACGAAATTTATTTGCAGGAACGGTGGAGCATTGCGGCTCCGATTATGCCTGCGTCATTACCGAGGGAGCAAATCACGATCTCGGTATTTTTAGCGCTTCTCTTGGAATAAACCTGCTCTGCGACCGCCTTTTTCAGCGGAACGAGCAGCGTGTCGCCCTCGTTGCAGACTCCCCCGCCGATACAGAGTATATCCGGCTGGAAAATGTTGATAACGTTCGTTATCCCCACCGCGAGGTACTTCACATAAAGGTCCGTGACGAGCTTTCCGGCTTCGTCGCCCTGCTTCATAGCTATGTAAGCAGTCCGGGCGCTGACCTTTCCTTCATTCTTTATTAATTCTGCCATGAGGCTGTCCGGGAACTTCTCGGCATACTCGCGCGTAGTATTCACAAGCCCGGTCGCGGAGGAATATGCTTCAAAACAACCCTTGCGGCCGCAGGTGCAGGGTCTGCCGTCCACCTCGATGACCGTATGACCTATCTCGCCGCCCGCAAAATTCGAGCCGCTGTAGATTTTCCCGTCAATGATGATACCAGAGCCTACGCCTGTTCCGAGCGTGATCACTACCGCGCTTCCCGCGCCCTTTGCTGCTCCTGCGCAGTACTCGCCGTAGGCTGCCGCGTCCGCGTCGTTGCCGAGGTATGTGGGGACGCTGAACTTGGATTCAATATCGGTACGCAGCGGAGCATTTACGAATCCGAGGTTGTTCGAGTATTCCACCACGCCGGTCGCCTGGTTACAGGTTCCCGGGCAGCCGATACCGATGGAAGCAAGCTGCTGCGAAGTTATTCCCGCTTCAGCGCAGGCAAGCTCCGCGGCGCGGATTATGTCCGCGAGTATCTCCGCGTAGGGTCTCGGTGAGTTGGTCTTGACTTTGGAGCGTGCGACTATCTCGCAGTTTTCATTCACGATTCCGCATGCTATGTTGGTTCCGCCGATGTCTATGCCGAGGTGTCTCTCCATGTTTGCCATGCTGCGCCTCCTGTCAGGTTCAGATGATGTCGGTGAGAATAATTGTTCCCTTACCGGTTACGGTGTACTCGCCAGTGCCGGCGGTGATGAACAGGCTGTCGCCCTTCTTTGCGGAGGCCTTCTCAGAGCCTGCCGCGATCTCAAATGCTCCGTCGAGCACGAGCAGGGAATTGAACGAGCCTTCGCCCGCTGTGAGCTTTGTGGTGCCGTCAAGCTCCAGCTTGTTCACATTGAAATACTCGCAGGAGCGCAGCAGCGTCTCCTTGCCGCCCTCGATGGCTGTGGGAGCGCCCTGAGCGGTGGTCGGGTACTTCGGAGGCACAAGGTTGGTGACTTCTTTCGCCTTCTCAACGTGGAGTTCACGGGGCTTGCCGTCCTTGCCAACTCTGCCGTAGTCGTAGATACGGTAGGTGGTGTTGGAATTCTGCTGGATCTCAGCAATGAGGATTCCCTTGCCTATTGCATGCAGAGTTCCGCTCTCAATAAAGAACACGTCGCCCTTGTGCACCGGAACGTTGTTTGTAACTTCAAGCAGAGTATTGTTCGCGATGCGCTCCGCGAACTCCTCCTTGCTTATCTCGTGCTTGAAGCCGTAGAGAAGCTCCGCGCCGGGGTCGCAGTCAACGATGTACCACATTTCGGTCTTGCCGTACTCGCCCTCTACACGCAGTGCGTACTCATTTGAGGGGTGTACCTGAACGGAGAGGTTGTCCTTCGCGTCGATGAGCTTTATCAGCACCGGAAAGTACTCAAAACGGCCGCAGTTCTTGCCGAGGACACCCTTACCCTTTTCCGCTATGTAGTCGGAAAGGGTCTTTCCATCGAACTCGCCGCCGGTGATAACGCTCTGACCGTCCTTGTGGCAGGAAAGCTCCCAGCTTTCCGCAATTCTGTCGGAATCGAGCTGCTTGCCGTATTCCTCACGAAGTCTGTTGCCGCCCCAGATGTAGTCCTTGCAGGGCGCTTTAAGCTTTAAAATTGCCATAATTATGTATCCTTTCTTTGCGTCTCAGCAGCCTGGCTCAGTATCCCAGACTCTCATTGACGATGATTACTTTTATTCGGTCGGGGACGCGCTGCTGCTCCAGCCTTACGAACGAGCAGCATATTCTGCCCTCGCTGCGGCAGTGCGAGCAGGCGCCCGTTACCTCGCACGGGGTCTTGCAGTTCAGCCGCTTCGTGTTCATCGGAGCAGCCACCTGCTCCACCCGACAGACCGCCTCTCCCATATCCTTCACTATCTTGTTGGTTCCGACGATCAGCACTACCTGAGCCGGTCCGTAGATCATTGCCGCGACGCGGTTTCCCCTGCCGTCGACATTGTACAGCGCGCCGTCCTCCGTGACCGCGTTGCTGCTTGCGAAAAATGTATCAGAAACAAACGCCTTGTGCAGTATGTCCTCTACCTCCTCAGGGGTCTTTCCCTCAGAGCGGTCAAGGTACACGCCCTTGAATTCCGTCATGAGCAGCTCTTTCACGCCGCTTTCTTCAAGTGTCATGGAGCCTCCGGCGGTTATCAGCTTATCGTTTTTTACAAGTTCCCGAACCAGGTCGTAGAGCTGCTCGCGCGTTTCCACGTAGTAGGGCTTGATTTTGTTGCGCTCCAGCGCTTTCATCGTGCGCTGTATTCTTTCTTCCATGCCGTGCCTCCTGTTATTCCTCGTTCTGACCGGACTTCTGCTGAATTGTCGTGATGGAGTTATCCGATACGGTGAAGCTTCCGTCGTCGCCGTACACGCCGTAGAGTACGTAGTAATCGGCGGGGTTGATGCCGTACTTTACAGTGTTCAGCATTGCCGCCTTGCGCGCAGAAAGAATATCAGACGTGAGGTCAGTCTCCGCGTTGAGGATATCCTCGGCGTATGCGGTGAGCAGAGAGCCGTCAATGTAGGAAACATTCTGGTTCACAAGCTCTATCAGCAGGGAACCGATCATATTGAATCTGTAGGACTCGTCCTCGCCGAAATCCGCGAACATTATATAACGGAACACCTTTTCAGCTGTAAAGATCTGGTCGCCGGAGTTTATCGCCTCGACTTCAGTTCCGTCGGTGATGAGGAGCGTTTTCGCAACGTTGTACTCCACGTTTCCATAGGTCGCTATCAGCCCGGTGAGGGTCGCGCGGTCGAACTTCACGTAGCCGTCAAACTTTATACCAAGTGCGTCGGACACTGCAGCGGCAACCCCCTGACCGCCCTGCGCCGCATAGATGTTCGGGAGCGTTCTGCCGGAGGAAGCAAGCGCTATTCCGTCAGTAACCGGAATAAACAGCAGGCGGTTGTCGACTGCATTGTAAGTCACCGCAATGAACAGCGACGGCATATCCGCAGAGCCGTCGGATATCATTGTCATGACCGACAGATCCATGCTGTGATCCGGCACAAAATCATCGGAAAGGGTTCCGTCGGTGCTCAGCCCGGTCTCCTGCGACTTGGGGAACAGAAAGTCCCGGAAGGAAAATATCGCCATGATTATCATAGCAAGAGTTATACAAAACGCTATTAAATATATATACCAGTTGCTCTTTCTGCGTACTGCCATAGATTCTGCCTTTCGCGACTGCTTTTTCAAAAAAAATGACATCACCCGGAAAAGGTATTGAATTTTTCGGGAATTAGTAATATAATATACAAGGCGATATCAGAAAAAGAAGTCAATAGTTGTTCATTAATAAATTCCTTATAATATTATATATTATACCACACTTTTTCTGAAATTTCAACACATTGAGGAGCGAACATGAAGAATTTTTATCACAGAGCATGGGCGGAAATCAATCTCGACGTCCTGAAAAACAATATAGAGATCATCAGGGAATACTCCGGAAACCGCGATATTATCGCAATAGTAAAGGCAAACGCCTACGGTCACGGCGACGCGGAATGCGCGCTTGCAATGAACCACATCGGCGTAAAGCACTTCGCGGTATCCAATCTGTGGGAGGCTCAGAATCTTTCCTCGGCCGGGGTCGAGGGCGATATACTGCTTTTCGGTTACTGCGATATTCCGCTGATTTTCGAAAATCTTGACAAGAACTACATATTTACAGTCGGAAGCGTTCCCTACGCCAGGGAGCTTTCCGAGGCGGCTGTGAAGGCTGGTCTGAAGGTACCGGTGCATATCAAGTTCGACACCGGAATGTGCCGTGTAGGTATAACAACGGCGGAGGAAGCAGACCAGATACTTGCCCTTCCGGGGCTTGACTGCCGCGCAGGATACACGCACTTCTCCGTTGCGGACTCCCTCAAAAAGGAAGATGTGGAGTTCACCGAGAAGCAGTACAAAAAGCTCGCGGACATCTGCCATGCAAGGAAGCTTCCCATGCATTCCCAGAACAGCGGCGGCATACTGTTCCACAAGGATTTCGACGGCGACTTTATCCGCGCAGGCATAGTGATGTACGGACACCGCCCGAACACCGAATACCCGCTCCCGGACGGAATCAAGTCCGTATTCAGCATGAAGGCGGTAATCAGCCAGATAAAGACTATCAAGCCCGGCGACACGGTAAGCTACGGCAGGACGTTCAAGGCAGATCACGAGACCCGGCTCGCGCTTATCCCCTGCGGATATGCAGACGGCTTCAACCGCAGGCTCTCCGGTCAGTGGAATGTACTGATTCACGGCAAGCCGGCTCCGGTCTGCGGACGTATCTGCATGGATCAGACACTTGTGGACATCACGGATATCCCGGAAGCGCAGATAGGCGACGAGGTAACGGTCTACTCTGACGAAACTTTCGGCGGCTCCTCGGTCGACCATGCAGCCGACCTCATCGGAACGATAAGCTACGAACTGCTTTGCTGCATAGGAACGCGAGTTCCCCGAATCTTCATCGAAAACGGCAAGGAAAAGGACATTCTCAGATATATTTAACCTATAAAAATCCCGGAAGCGTAATGCGGGAACGCCTGTGGGATATATTATCACGCAAAAGTCCGAAACGAACGGTCACTCGGTTGTTTCGGACTTCTTTTGTGCGTCTGACAAAATCTGCCCGGCACGGTTAAAGTAAACCTCTATGTTCTGTCGGCGTTTGACATCAGCTTTTTCAGTTTTTCTCTCTTTTCTTCTTTGTCATGGCCGTTCGCTTTATTACCCGGTTGTACAAAATAAGGACAGCCATAACGTAACTGTCCTTGTGAATGGTGTTTACTCTGTTATTTTGAACTTTGATTTGGAGATGTATTATCGTTAATTATCCATTTCCCGGATTTTATATCTTGGGTCAGGTAAAAATACTGTTCAGTATAACCGTCGTCTAAAAATGTCTTGGTATGGTCGTACTCCGTATAATATTTAGCCCATACGACAATAAAGTGTTCCTCAAGATATTCGTCTGTCCAACCTCTTGCTTCTGCAAGTTCGCTGCCGGAATACATAGCTTTAACACGCGCCGTTTCATCTTCATCGACCTTTATTTTCTCAACGCGCAGGGCAATTGTATATTCCTTGTCAGCCTGACCTTCGATCGCGCTCCGAACAGTTTCTATTGGCTCAGCAGATGGTTTTTGCAGCCACGGGTCAAACAGCCCAATTTCATATGCAGCGAATCCGCAAAGACCTAATACGGCTATGATGGCAGCAACTAAAGCCGCAATTCTTTTAGAGCTTTTTTTCGCCAAACGGGTTCCGTTGTAGAAAAGCGCTTCGCCGACATACTTGTTGTCGATTTTGCTCATAGCTTCGGTAAACTTCTTTGAGTTCATATAAACACCTCCTTCTCGATCAAGTACTTTTTCATTTTCCGACGTATGCGCGTCAGCCGGACAGAGATATTTTTCTCTGTAAGGCCTACTAACTTGGCTATATCCTTGCAGCTGTCCGAAAACCAATACCGCCGCATGAAGATTACACGATTTTCGGCGGTCAGCGTATCCAGAAAACTTTCGATTACCCGCGCCAGCTCCCTTGCTTCAAATTCGGTTTCTACTGTATTCGGGGCTGCTAAGCAGGCTTCGATCTCCTCCATAGCGATTGCATACGTACTGTTTCGCCTGGCGGCTTCTTTCCTGTAATACATTTTCAGAGATATGTTCCGAACGATCTTGCAAAGGTAGGTCAGCAGCGGATCAGGCTTTTCCGGCGGAATCGCGTTCCACGCTCCCAGATAAGCGTCGTTTACACATTCTTCTGCGTCCTGCATGTTGTTCACGATGTTGTATGACAGTTTGCGGCAGACTTTGCCGTACTTATTGCCAAGCTCCTGTATTGCTTGTTCTGACCGTTCGAAAAACAATTCCACGATTTTTTCATCTTCTATCATTTTATCGCCTCCTTTACGGCTTCACCTATATACTACGGTTTTAGCGGCAAATACTACATCAGATGCAAAATTTCGCAATAAAATTATATCACATTTTTATAAACATGACGTGACAAATCGGAACAATGTGCTTTTGCACTTTGCTTGCAGCTTGAAAAAAACCTTATGTCATTGTTTCATAATTTATATAGAAAAAGGACGCCTTCCAGTGAAAAGCGTCCTTTTTATTGGTCAAAGTATGGCGCGTTGGTTATACGTCACTACAAATCCTTTTATAATGCGGATTTGCAGCTATATTACTTTGATGTTTCCCGTAAACTGCCGGGATTTATTTCCTGCTGGTATCGTCGGACTGCTCCTTAATTTCAGTCTGCTTTTTCAGCCTGAGGGATAATCTCGGCTGCTCAGGCTGCGGCTCGGGCTGCTCGTGATACTCGGGAGCCTCAAACCAGAAGGTACTCCCCTTCCCTACCTCGCTGTCTGCGCCGTACTTGAATCCGTGCTGCTCCAGCACGTTCTTTACAATGGAAAGTCCGATACCGCTTCCCATTTTGGCGCGCTTGTGCGTCTTGTTGCGCTCGCTGACCTTGTAATATCTGTCCCAGATGTACGGCAGGTACTCCGGCGCGATTCCGTCGCCGTGGTCGGTCACTTCAAACCTTATCAGCCCGCCTTCCTTACGGAACAGCCGCACGATGACCGTGTTGTCGTCCCCGGTGTAGGTCACGGCGTTGTTTATCAGGTTGTAGACCACCTGCTCAAGCTTTGTTATATCCGCGTTGATAACGATATTATCCTCCGCTTCCAGCTTGATTATTATGCCGTCGTTCTCTTTCAGAATGTCAAATCTTGAGATAACTCCGGACAGCCGTTCCGACAGGTCGAACACCGTCATGTTCATCTCGGTAACGCCTGCCTGAAGCTTCGACAGGTCGAGGATATCGTTAACCAGCGAGGACAGGCGGTCGGTTTCGTCGATTATGACTTTAAGGTGCCGTGCGCGTTTTTCCGGATTGTCGCCGGAAAGGTCGCGTATCATCTCGGCATACGCCTTTATCATCGTCAGCGGCGTGCGCAGGTCGTGGGAGATGTTCGCCATGAGTTCCCGGCGGAGGTCGTCGGATTTTGCGATCTCCTTTGAAGCCTCCTGAAGCGTGGAAGCAAGCTGTTGGATCTCGTTGAAGTCGTGATCGTCAATCACTGCGTCGAACTTTCCCTGCGGAAGATCCTTCGCATGTTTGTTGATGTTGATTATCGGGTTGGTTATCTTGTTCGCAAAGAACAGCGACACGAACAGCGTCAACATCATCATAATCAGCGATACGAATAGGAACTGCCGCTGGAATATAGCCACTGTTGTACCGATAGGCTGAAGGTAGCTGCAAATGAATATATACGCCTGCGGGTCGTCTTTGGTGCCGATGTAGGTGCACATCATCAGCACGGTGTTATTTTCGCGCTCGTCTCTTATCTGGTCGTAGTATACGCCGGTGTCCGAATCAAGCGCCGCCTGCTGGTACTGCGTTTTCGACAGCTGAGATAGAGACTGGCTTCCGCCGAGATAGTCAACGTAACCGATGCGGTATGGCGTTGAGACCTCGATGTACATTTTATTCTTGCGTGCAATGTTGGTCACTACAGTGCCGAAATTGTCGGAATCTCCAAGGCTCCAGCTAGTTTTGATGTACGCCATAGACTCGGCAATCTCATAAGTTTTCATCCACTCGTAGAACGACGGAAACAGCACTATCAGGAACACATAGGTGAACGCCAGCATTGCAATGACTATAGCTTCGAAGCGCGCCCAGACATTAAATTTAATGCTCCTGCGGAATTTCATCAGTCAGCCTCGAACTTGTAGCCCATTCCCCTGAGCGTTACAATATAGTTGCGATACGGACCGAGGTTGTTTCTGAGCATTTTGATGTGGGTGTCAATGGTGCGGTCGTCTCCGAAGAAATCGTAGCCCCAGACTTCCTCTAGGAGCTTGTTTCTTGTGAGCGCGATGTTCTTATTGCGCACGAGATAGAACAGAAGGTCGTACTCCTTCGGGGTGAGGTTCGCCTTTACTCCGTCGATGTACACGTCGCGGGAGGTAAAGTTGATCTCCAGCCCGCCGAACTTCACGGTTTCGGGCGCCGGAGCCGCTGGCGCCTGCTTAGCCCCCTGATTGCGCTTAACTATCGCGTTAACGCGCGCCATGACCTCCTTCGGAGAGAACGGCTTTACAACGTAGTCGTCAATGCCTATCTCAAATCCGAACAGCTTGTCGTACTCCTCGCCGCGGGCGGACAGCATAAGTACCGGGATCTGCTTGATCTTGCGGATCTCCTTGCATGCGGAATAGCCGTCAAGGCGCGGCATCATTACGTCCATTATGATGATGTCGTAATCGTTGTTCTTCACCATCTCGATAGCCTGCATTCCATCGCACGCCTCGGATACCTGATGACCCTCGAACTCGGCGTACTCCTTGATCACCTCGCGGATATTCTCCTCATCGTCAACAACAAGAATTCTGTACATAGATCCATCTCCTGTCAAGTATTGATTCTAACCGTTTCTTTTCACAATAGATTTTTCTGCTAAAAGCAGGCGCCATTTTCAGACGCCGCCTTATAAACTAGTTTGATTATACACAGAAAATATGACAGCGCTGTGAAAATACACTGAATATCAGCTGTGAATTTACTCCGCGCTTTCGGCGCTCTCGCCGAAGAACTGCACGACCTCGCGCATCATTATCTCTGTGAAATCCGGGATACCAGTATCGTACTGAGCAGCGGACGGTTTCCTCAGCGGAAGCTCCGCGCCGGAGCCGTAATGCGCCGCCGGAAGCGATATCGTCACCGTCACTCTGCCGTTTTCCTCCGTCATGTCGAACCACCCGCCGCTGACCTGCGCAAAACGCTTGATTATCGGAATTCCGTAGCCCAGCCGCTGGTAGCTGAAATTTACGTCAACGCTGCCGCTGAAATCCTTGCTGCTGAACATGGAACTTTCATTTACAACGCGTATCTCTACGAACTTCCTGCCGCGGGACTCACGGTAACACACGGTAAGTATCGGCTCGGTCTCCTTCGGGGAATACAGCAGCGCGTTCTGCACTGCGTTCACCAGCGCGACAACGGCGCGGCGGCTGTCGGCGTAGATGTACAGACTGCCCGGGTCTATCAGCGCTTCTATGCGCCTTCCGCACTTGGCGAGCGCAGCGTTGCAGCGTTTCGCGAGATTCTCGCAAAGCTCGCCTGCGTCTACGACCGTTTCGCGCTGGGTGCGGTACAGCATTTCAGCGTAGTTGAAAGCATTCTCGCACACCGACGACAGATTCGACATCGCCGTTTCTATTCCGAGCACCTCGGTCAGGCGCGTGTAATCCTTCGCCTTGACCATGCCGTAGCGCAGATTCGCGGCGTGCTTCCAGATCGCTGCGGAGTTCATCTCCACCGCGTTATAAAGCGGCAGTATGTCAGAAGGTCCCTCGGTGCGCTCCATCATTCCGCGCACCGACCCGGAATCCAGGATCTCGCCGATATACGCTATCGTTTCACCTATTCCGTTCTTTATCGGGTGGAGCCTCAGGCAGTAGAAATGCTCGTTTTTGTACAGCGTGGTATCCATCACTATGCCAAGAGGTTCCGGCACCGTTTCGCGGACGCTTTTCAGCACGCACTCGCCAGACTCAAGCAGAGAGCCTTCGCAGCTCACCACGCAGAACCTGTTGTCAAGGCACACGACTTTGCTTCCGCTGAACAGGCAGAGATACGGCTTGAAAATCTCCTCTTTTGAAGTTACCTGCATACCGCCTCCGTCACTGCATGAGATCTTCCATCTCGTCGATGAGCTCGCCGAACAGCTTGAGCGCTTCCGTCACCGGTTTCTTGGAAGTCATATCCACTCCCGCGCCGCGCAGCAGCGATATAGGATCCTTCGAGCAGCCGCCGCTCAGGAATCCGATGTAATCCTTGACAGCGGACTCGCCCTCCTTGAGTATGCGCTGGCTGAGCGCGATCGCAGCAGAGAATCCTGTGGCGTACTGGTAAACGTAGTAATTGTAATAGAAGTGCGGTATCCTTGCCCACTCCATGTCAAGCTCATGGTCGATAACGATATCCTCGCCGTAATACAGCAGGTTCAGCTTTCTGTACATGTCGCAGAGCGCTTCCGCAGTAAGGCTCTCGCCGTTTTCGACCTTCTCGTTTATCATCAGTTCGAACTCCGCGAACATAGTCTGACGGTAAAGCGTTGTACGGAACTGCTCGAGGAAATAATTGATGAGGTACGCGCGGCGCTTCTTATCCGTGGTGGTCTTGAGAAGGTGCTGCATGAGCAGGCTCTCGTTGCAGGTAGAAGCAACCTCGGCTACGAAAATCACGTAATCCGCGTAAACAACGGGCTGATTTTTATTTGAAAGGTAGGAATGAATAGCGTGGCCCATCTCGTGCGCCAGAGTGAACTCGCTGTCAAGGGTGTCCTTGTGGTTCAGCAGGACGTACGGGTGTACCCTCGCGCCTGCGGAATACGCTCCGCTGCGCTTGCCCTCGTTTTCGTAGATGTCTATCCAGCGGTTTACGATTCCCTCGCGGAATATCGCGCGGTAATCCTCGCCCATCGGCGCCAGGGAGTCGTAGACCTCCTGCTTTGCCTGGTCGAACGGAATCTTGACCTCAATGTCGCTTACGATAGGCGCATAGAGGTCGTAGGCGTGCAGTTCGTCAACGCCGAGCAGCTTCTTGCGCAGCTTCACGTACTTATACATGTAATCCATGTTTTCGTGAACCGCCTCGATAAGCTGCTTGTATACCTCGACCGGTACCTCGTTGCCGCTGAGCGCTGCCTCGAGGGTGCTTTCGTATCTTCTCGCCCTTGCGTTGAACGTCAGGCACTTGACCTGGGAAGCAAGCACCGCTGCGGAGGTATTCTTGAAGTTCTCGTAAACGCCGTAGAGACTCTCGAATGCGGATTTTCTCAGCGCGCGGTCGTTGGAATGCATGAGCGGGATATAGCTGCCGTGAGTTACCTGGTGCTTGTTTCCGTCCTTATCGACTGCGTCCGGGAACTTCATATCGGCGTCGTCCAGCATTGAGAATATCGTGTCCGGGGAATTCGTCATGTCGCCTGCCAGAGCCATTATGCGCTCCTCTGCTTCGGAGAGGATATGCGCCTTTCTGCGGCGTACTCTGTCGATGCACAGGCGGTAAAGCTCCATGCCGGGCTGCTCCTTATAGAAGCGCTCCATGGTTTCGTCATTGATGGAGAGTATCTCGGGAGTTACGAACGCGGACGCTCCGGAAATGTCTACGAACAGCATCTCAAGACGGCTTACCATGTCCTGGTACTTCGCTTCGCGGGTGTCCTCGTCGTTTTTGCGCTGAGCGTAGTTTATCATATTCTCCAGAATGACGGTCATATCGTCGTCGTATTTCAGGTATTCCAGCAGCTTTGCAGAATCTGTGGAGAGAAGCCCCTTATAGGAAGCGATCTTCGCCGGGAATTCCTTCGCCTTGCTGAGATCCTGCTCCCATGCGGCGTCGGTGGCGTAAAGATCCTCGATCGACCACTTGTGCTCTGCTGGTATCTCGTTTCTCTGTGGGATCCTTTCTGACATATCAAATTCTCCTTTATTTCATTCGTTTGGATATCTTGGGTTTCAGTACCTTTTCATAGAACGGGTAGTACAGCCCGAGGAAAATGTCATATAGCACGAACGCGACTGCGCCCAGCCCGAGCAGCACCCACTGACCGTACTGTCCGAACTCGCCCATGTCCTCAAGAAGCTGCGACATTCCGAAAATGTTTATCAGCACAAAATAGCATGCGATCGCCGCCGCGGCATACAGAGCCAGCTTGCTGACCCAGCGCAGCACGGGATATTTCAGCTTCATGAGGTACTGTCTCACGATAGGATAGTAGCCGAGCAGAAAAATATACATCATGCTCGCCTCGTAATTCGCGGTGAACAGCATGGTAAGTATCCCGACTGCGGCGTAGCTTACCAGCCCGTACCGCACGCCGAGGCGTTCCCTCACGACCCATATCAGGACCCCGGCGACCGCCGGGCTGACATACTCGAAACCGGGTATCATTCCCAGGCAGAACATCAGCGCGAGCGACAGTCCGCACATTATTCCGCACAGGGATACGACGTAGGCAATGCCCGGGCTTTGTTTCTCAGCCATTCAGCGCCTTCTCCTGACCGTAGTACTTCATGCTTTCTTCCTTGCGCTCCCTGCCGACCTTCAGCAGCTCCTTCAGCGTGGGCTTGTCGTCGTTCACCATCGCGTCGCGGTACTCCGACAGCTTCTCGATTATCGTGTTGATCTCAAAAAGCAGGGCGTCCTTGTTGCACAGGAACAGGCTCGACCACATTTCTTCGTTCAGCTTTGCAACTCTCGTCAGGTCAAGGAAGCTGCCTGCGGAGAATCCGTCCGCGCGGAGCAGCGAGGGGCTCTTGACGTAGGCGTTGGAAACAACGTGGGCAAGCTGCGAAGTGAACGCGATATTGATATCGTGCTGCTCGGGCGTTGCGATAACCACCTGACCGAATCCCATGCAGCTTCCCAGCGTGGATACGAGGTCTATGGCTATCTGCGGAGTGCTCTTGGTCGGGGTCAGAATATAGCTTGCCTTTACGAACATATCCGCCTTGGAATAATCGAAGCCGGAGTTTTCAGTACCCGCCATCGGGTGGGTTCCGAGGAAGTACACGCCCTTCTCGTCCAGTATCGGGGTGCAGCCGTTTACTACGTACCCCTTTACGCCGCCGACATCTATTACTATCGAACCTTTTTTGAAACGGTCGGCGTTTTTCTTCACGAACTCCACTGTCGGAACCGGATAGAGCGCAACTACGGTAAGATTAGCCTCGCCTAATCTGGACTCGTCGATCTCCTCGTCGATCGCGCCCTGCTCGAGAGCCTTTCTTACGGTTTCCTTGTCGGTATCCATTCCCATTATATGATGGAAAGTATTAGCTTTCAGAGCCTTACAAACAGAGCCTCCGATAAGGCCAAGTCCTACAACTGCTATATTCATTCTGGAATCGTCCTTTCGCGGTTTCCCGCTTATATATTTTTACAGATTATATTTTACCACAAATCATGGAAAATTTCAACCACTTTGCACAAAAAAAGCCGCAGCTCTTGTCAAAGCTGCGGTTTTGTCTGTTCTAAATCTATCGTGTTCTGGCTTTCCTCAACGGGGACTTCCTCCGGCTCGTCGTCTTTCGGGCGCAGAGGGTCGATAACGTCAAGAAACAGATTCTGTATCACGCGGTTAAAGTCAATGCTGATATCCAGTACCTTGCTCTCCTCGGCGAATCCGCCTGCCATGGAGCTGTGACCGCCGCCGCTCCCGACTGTTTTCAGTGCTTGCTCCGCGATTTTCCCTGCGTTCAGCTCGTCAAGCTCGGAGCGGACGGAGAATTTGAAGCCCTTCGCCTTGCGGGAATACACGACTGCGAACGTTACAACGTCGAGATTCAGAATAAAATCGGATATAGTAGCTACGAATGCGTCCGCGCACTGGAAATTCAGGAACGCGAATGCCACGCCGTTCAGAATGTCGATGTTCTTCATCGAATCAACGAACGCTTCCAGCTCGTCGTACTGTATAACTCCCGACTGGAACTTGCGTATCAGCGAATTGTCCGCCCTCGGAAACAGATACTTGTATACATCAATGTCAAGCTCTGTAACGCCGCGGGTGAAATCCGCCGTATCCATTTTCAGGCCGTACAGCAGCGCGGTCGCGACGTCCTTCGGCATATCCATCTTGTAGGACATGTAGTAGTCCGCGATAAGCGTCGCACAGCTTCCAACTATGCGGATATCCTTGTATTTGTAATCAGCCGGGCAGAAAGTCGGGTGATGGTCGATACAGGCAACTTCATTGCCCACGAGGTCAAGTATATTCGCGTTTCCCTTCTGAGAATCCACCGTGATTATATAATCGTCGCTGGTCATATCCTCAAGTTCGGTATCCTCGGTCATTTTGATCCCGAATTCAGAGACCATATTCGCAGTCGCGGTACGTTCGACATTTCCGTGATGGCATATCGTCGTAGGTATCTTGAAACGCTCCAGAAGAACTTGCAGGCCAAATGCGCTGGCTATCGCGTCAGGGTCTGGAAAGTTATGCGTTTGTATAAACACCCTGTGTCCTTTGAGCAGGGTTATCAACTCACTTAATTTCGGAGACATGCAGGCACTCCTTATAGCAGTTAATTCCGGAGGAGCCTACGAACAACTCCACACCAGTTATCACTATTTTATCACATTTTCCTCAAAAAATCAATAGATTTTTATGAAATAGCCGCAGGTTTTAAGCTAATTTTTAGTATAACATACGTTACGCAAAGCCGCATTTTAGCTAACTTCACAAAACGGGCAGCCTATAATTGTATATATCTACAAACGGAAAACCGCCGCTTCTTTCCAGCGGCGGTCACGTTATAATTTATACTTGCCGCAGGAGATACGCTCCGCGAGTTTTTCGCGCTGTGTGGCAGGGTGTTCTGCTCCGGCGGACTTCATGAACCACAGAGTCTGCCGGAGTGCCGCCGCAGTCGGAGGCACAAGAAGCAGCGCCGCAGTGTCGCGCTCCCCGAAAAGCGACAGAGCCAGGGAAGCCGCGCAGAGTATACCCGCTGCAACCGACAGCACGATGTTCAGTGAGCGTTCCGAGCGCTGCGGATCCTGCTCCGGCCTTTGTCGGCTCCGGCGGGAGGGGGAGAAAAGTTCGATAAGAGCCGCAATCAGCACCAGCACGCCCGCGCCGCCTATGCCGCGTATCGCGCTTGGAAGGTCGAACGTGATGTCGCCGGAGCTTATGAAGTACACCGCGCAGCACATCGACAGCACGACTGCGGCTACGCTCCAGCAGACCAGTCCCCTGGTCGCGCCGCGAAGCGGTCTGATCAGCGCCAGAACAAGCTCCGCCGCCATTCCGGCGGCAAGGAATATCGGAATATTCAACCGGTCACACCGCCTTTCCCGCAGTCTTTTCGCTGACCCACATCAGGAACTTCGTCCGCAGCAGGACGCAGTCGGAATCAGCCTTGCCGCCAAGCGTCCCGACCTCCTCGGCGGTCAGCAGCTTCGCGTAGCCGCACTGGCACAGGAACGCAGTCAGCAGCTCGTGATCCTTTACGTCCTCGCGGCGCGCAAGCAGAGTACACCCCTGTTCCGCCGCGAAGTCCGCCGCCGTAAACCTGCTGACGTACTCCGCCAGGCGCTCGGAAAGCTGCTTTTCGTCCGCTTCACGGAGTTCGTTTCCTTCCGCGAACGCCCCCAGACGGAGCGCTCCGGCTATGTTCTGCTCAAAGAAAAACTCGTCGGAAGCCGCAGCCTGAGCCGTATTACGCGCGGCAAGAATGCTTTTCTTCTGTACGTAGCTCACCGCTGCCGCCAGCGACAGGTAATCGGTCAGCAGCGCAAGCGCCATCGAAACTGCCGCGTCGGTTCTGAAATCCACGAACACAGCCCTCAGCGGAAGCGTGTACACGTTCTCCACCGGGAAGCTGTCAGCACTGACATCGCCCCCTGCGGCGTTGATGGTATCGCACGCGGAAGATATCTTCCCGAGCATCTGCTCCCGGACAGCCGCCGGAGCTTTCCCCGCCGAAAGTTCGGAATACTCCGGCAGGTCGAGGGTCACGCCGGGGATATCCGCTGTGTACTCCAGGCGATTCCCGGACAGCTTTTCGTACAGCGAAAACACGCGTTCCGCCGCATTTCTGCCGCCGGCGAGCATTTCAGCGCGGATCTGCTCGGCGGCGGAATAGAATCCGCTTCCGGAAGCGCCGAACACGCCCTCAATCAGCGACATTTCGGCGGTCAGCTCCGCAGACCGCTCCGCAGCGTCAGCGTCGCTCGTAAAGCCGTATCGGCTCAGGAGCGCCTGCGCCTCGGTGCCAGCCGCGGCCGCCGTTCCCTGGGAAATCCCCTCAATGTACGCCTGATACGCCGCGGCGTAGTCCTCGTAGGTCGCGTAGTTCCACCGTGACGGCGGGGTCATTCCGGCGGTCACACCAGTGCCGCTTATCTTCGCAAGCTGCTCCGTCAGCTTATCCATTGCCGCTTTCTGCGAGGTCAGCTCGGAATATCGGCTGATAACGGCGTTTACTGCGGCGTCGATGTCTCCGGTGCTTCTCGCTTTTCGCGCGGAGTCAAGTTCCTCCGCCTCCGCAGTCAGCTCTGCGGAATAGGCGTTGTATGTCTGCTGAAGGTAAACCGTCGGCGGATTAACGGCGCTGTATATTCCCACGAACGAGAAGTAGTTCGAACACAGCAGTGCAAGCGCCAGCGCGATTATTTTTCCCGCGCCGGGCTTCCTTCGTATCGAGTTCGAGGTGAAATACACCACCGACTGCACCGCCACCGCAAAAAGCAGCGGCGCCAGCGGAAACGCGGAGGAAAAGTACGCCTCCGCGCCCTGCCACGTCGTGACGAAAGAGATGATCTGCAAAAGCAGCGAGATCAACGCGGCGGCTATCATCAGCGCCTTTTCGCTGAATATCGCAAGCCCGCGCCGCTCGGAAAGCAGAGATTTATGCATCTGCCGTCACCGCCGTCTTTTCTTCGGTTATTTCAGCCGGAGCCGCCAGCGGGAAGGTCATGCGCACCTTGAACATATCGCCGTCAATGTCAATATCGAACGCACCGCCGCAGGCTATCGTAAAGCCCTGCGCGATGGACAGTCCAAGCCCGCTTCCCTCGGTTGAGCGTGCTTTGTCGCCTCTTGAGAACCGCTCCAGGATCTCTTCCTTGGTGAAATCCATCTCGTAGGCGGCTATGTTCTTTATGGTTATTTCGGCTGTGCCGCCGTCCTTTTTCAGTGTGTAATATATGCGCGTTCCCCTAAGCGAGTATTTCAGCGCGTTGTCCATCAGGTTCTGGATCACGCGGTAGAGCCGCTTTCCGTCGCTTATGACCTCCACGGGAGGCTCGCAGATGTCGGTTTTGACTACCAGACCTGCCGCGCTGATTTTGTCCTCCATCTCGGCGAGGGTCTGGTTGGAGAGGCGGGTCAGGTCAAGGCGCTCATGCTCTACCGTTATTTCGCCGCTGGTGGTCTTGGCAAGCTCGAATACGTCCGACACGATGTGCTTCAGCCGCTCAGACTTCTTTTGCAGTATCCCGACGTACTCCCTTGCCTGCGGCTCGAGATTTTCCCTTGACAGCAGGTCGATGTAGCTGATTATTGAGGTCAGCGGAGTTTTAAGGTCGTGGGAGACATTCGTAATAAGCTCTATTTTGGTGCGCTCCGCCTTTACGCTTTCCTCGATTCCGCGGCGGTAGCCATCTGCGACTTTGCTCAGTACCTCGCAGCTTGCTGTGTACGGTGAATTCTTGCTGAGCTGCGGGTCGTAGGAATAGTTTCCCTGGCTTATCTCGCGTATCTGCTGCTCAAGCTTGGCTTCGTCGCGGGTAACAAGGTATCGTCCGTAGAGGAAAAGTCCAAGCGCGATAAACCAAACAACGCACCAGAACAGCATAAGTCCCCAAACATTGTTGGACGCAGCAGCAAGGAACAGCGCCAGAACAACGAGAGTTATCCCGATGAACGTCACATCAAGAAGGACGAATTTCTTCGCTGCACGGTCGGTTTTGTAAAGCTCCCCGGTGCAGAACTCGCGGACGGTCCTGCATACGGTCAGTAGCGCTCTGCCAAGCGCTTTGAGCGCCTTCCATATGAAATGGAACACCCAGTAGGTCAGGAAACCCTTTTCAACGCTCTTGTTCTTCGCCCTTATGCAAACGCTTACTGCAATGTAGGTCAGTATTGCGCCGAAAGCCATTACGCCAAGCCCGTACATGACGAGCGCCATAACGCTTTCTACAGTTCCCGAAAAACCGACTTCGAGAATGCCGCTCGTGTAATACGACCTGAAAATTACGTCCCTCGCAACTGTATCAGCGGATCTGATCGCAACATAGGTGTACCAGCAAAGCAGTAATACCGACGGTTCAAACCACAGCTTGAAAAACTTCGGGAACGTCACAGTGCCATCAGCCTTTTCGCCGGAAGTCCTGCACAGCATGATAAGAGCTGCCAGTCCTGCAAGCATCAGAACTCCATCGGAAATGATTATCACAAGCATGTTGTGGCGCGTTATGTCCCAGTTGGTTTTCAGAAAGTCAAGCTGGCGCTGAGGTATTCCAAAAGAAACCTTTATGTTGTCGGGAACGTCATATGTCGCCCCGTACAGGGAGTCCGGGATAGGCGAATCTTCCGAAGCCAGGAATCCGCTGTCGTCAATGTAATATGTATAGTACGGCTGAATGCTGGACTCTACAGTCACGCTTCGGTTTGTGACCTTATAGTAATACTTCACATAGTCCGGCTGACCGTCTCTTAAAAAAGTTATGCACTCCTCTGCGGCCGAATCCGCAATTGAGCTTAACTCTCCTGCGTAGGTCTCAGAATCAGTAAATCTGCTGTGCGAAAGCACATCGCCGAACAGACCGTCCCTTAAATAATTGCTCTCCGGAATGTATCCTGTTATCGCGCCGACAGCCGCCGCGCAGCCCAGCACTATCAGCAGCAGGATTGCCTTAAAGCCCCCGCTGCGGCTGAATTTTCTCCATTTTGTATCCAATTCCCCACACCACCTTTAAATATCTCGGCTCGTTCGGATTTATCTCGATCTTCTCGCGTATCCTGCGGATATGCACCATGATCGTATTTTCTACCGAATACGCCGTCTCGTTCCATACTCTCTCGTAAATTTCCTCTGCGGAAAACACCCTTCCCGGGTTCGACATCAGCAGCTCAACTATGCGGTACTCCTTCGGCGTGAGCTTCACCGGCTCGCCGTCTACGTCGAGCTGACGCTGCTCGCGGTGCAGCAGCAGACCCCCAAGCGCAACATCGCTGCCGCCGGAACGGTTCGCGTAGTCGCCCAGGGTCATATAGCGCCTTAGCTGCGACTTCACCCTCGCGATAAGCTCCGCAGGCGAAAACGGCTTTGTGACGTAATCGTCGGCGCCAACCGACAGGCCAAGTATCTTGTCGCTTTCCTCGGTCTTTGCAGACAGCATTATCACCGGAATGTTGCGCTCGGTGCGTATCTTTATCGTCGCTGAGATACCGTCCATTTCCGGCATCATGATGTCGATAATGATAAGGTGTATCTCGTTTTCAGTGAGCCGCTCCACAGCTTCCCTGCCGTTGTATGCGGCTATCGTTTCGATCCCCTCGCGCTCCAGCAGCCGGACTATAGCCGCTACTATCTCACGGTCGTCGTCGACCACAAGTACGCGCTGCTTGTCTGACCTTTCCAACAGACCGCCTCCTTTTCCTTTGATGATTTGATTATAACATGAATTTCTTACAAAAGAATCGACATAAATCTTACAAAATTCTTAAAAAGCATATTCTGCTCGCTTCCGGCAACAATATTCGCAGAGTTCGAAAAATCGCAGCAAGGAGAGAATAAAATGGAACGAATCGCCTTTTTCGACGCCAAACCCTACGACCGTATATACTTCGACAAGCTGAACAGGGATTTTGAGCTTGTCTATTTTGAAAGCCGGCTCCGCCCCGAATCCGTGAAGCTCGCCGAGGGCTGCCGCGCAGTCTGTGCGTTTGTCAACGACGACATCGGTGCCTCAACTGTGCGCTCCCTTGCGGACATCGGTGTGGAGATGATCGCGATGAGGTGCGCAGGCTACAACAATGTCGCGCTGAAGGAAGCCGCCGGGAAGCTCCGGGTCGTGAGGGTCCCCGCATATTCGCCCTATGCGGTCGCGGAGCACGCGATGGGAATGATACTCATGCTCAACCGGAAGCTCCACAAGGCGTACATTCGCACACGCGACTTCAATTTCAGCCTTAACGGGCTTATCGGGTTCGACCTCCACGGAAAAACCGCCGGAGTTATCGGAACCGGCAAGATCGGACGCAGCTTTATAGATATCTGCCGCGGGTTCGGCATGGAAGTCATCGCAAACGACCCGTTCCCGGCTGAAGGCAGCGGTATCGACTACGTTTCCCGGGAGGAGCTGTTCCGGCGCTCCGACATCATCTCGCTGCACTGCCCGCTGACCGAGGACACGCGCTACATCATAAACGAGCATGCGCTTTCCCTGATGAAGCCGGATACCCTCATCGTCAACACCTCCCGAGGGAAGCTCATCGACAGCGAAGCGCTGCTGAACGCACTCAACGAAAAGCGGATAGGCGGCGCGGCTCTCGACGTCTACGAGGAGGAGACCGGGCTGTTTTTCGAGGACAACTCCGACCGGATAGTCACCGACGAAACGCTGTCGCTGCTTGTATCGCGGCCGAACGTGCTGATAACCTCGCACCAGGCGTTCCTGACGCGGGAAGCGCTCCGGAGCATTGCAGAAACGACCCTCCAGAGTCTCGGCGACTTTTTCGCCGGGCGGGAGCTGAAATATGAAATAAGGTGGGATAAAAATGAATAGCTTTTATTCAATAGTGCTTGCCGCGGCGGTGGCAGCGGCTCCGCCGCTGTCGGAATACTCGCGGTACGAAAGCCTCGACAACACCAAGGTCGCGTACGGAATGGGCGTCGAGACCGACAGCAATAACCGGCCGCTCGGCGCAATAAGGGCGCAGAAGCAGTATGGCGGCATGGGCGGTCAGTTCATCGGCGGGAGTGAGGAAAAGCGGCTGTGGCTCACGTTCGACGAGGGCTACGAGAACGGCTGCACCGCTGATATTCTCGATACGCTGAAAGAGAAGAACGTCCGCGCGGTGTTCTTCGTGACCTACGACTACTGCAAGCGAAACCCGGAACTTGTCCGGCGCATGATCGCCGAGGGGCACACAGTCGGAAATCACACCTGGAGCCACCCTTCCCTCCCGGACTGCTCGCCGGACGAGCTGTATTCCGAGCTGTCGCTGCTACACGACTACGTTAAAAAGGAGTTTGGCTACGAAATGTACGTCATGCGGCCTCCTATGGGAGAATTCTCCGAGCGGGTGCTCGCCTGCGCAAAGGATCTCGGCTACACCACCGTGCTATGGAGCTTCGCCTACCCCGACTGGGACGTAAACAACCAGCCCGACAAGGACGCGGCATTCAAGAAAATCACCGGTAAAACGCATAACGGCGCGGTTTATCTGCTCCACGCCGTTTCCGAAACTAATTCAGCTATTCTCGGTGATGTGTTGGATTTCTGGAAGGACAGCGGTTACTCAGTCTCGCCGATGTAGGTGAATATCTCCGCAAGCCTGCCGGAGGGACGCTCGAAGCGCTGCGCAGGAACGAAAACCACCTTTGCACCGTCGGAAACAAAGCCTCCGAACAGCTCGCTGCCGGCGATATCAGATTCAGTCAGGCTGTCTGCCGCAACGATATACTCGGGAGTGCCGGTGATGCCATCGGCGCTCTCGCTGTATCCGGAAGCCGCACAGAGATTTCTCCCGCAAAGGGACAGCACCGCGCTTTCAAAGGTATCTGCGCCCGCCGCTGTAAGCTTTGGCGTTACATATATGAATGTACCCATCTCAACGCTGCTGGCGGCGCTTTCAAGGTCGCTTACCGCCTTGCCGGAAGCGGCTTTACCCGCCTCCTCGCCGCTGAACACCGCCGCTATCGTGCCGTAAAGCCCGCCGTAGTCCTCGATGGATTTAGGCGCAGGAAGCTCCACGATAGTGATCCCTGCAGTCTGGAGGGCGTAGACCTCGCGCTCCGCCAGCGGAGAGGTCGTGAACAGCACCTCCGGATGAAGCTCGGTCAGTTTATCAATATCGGGATTTTCGCTGCTGCCTGCGGTCTGTGAGGTCAGACCTTCCGGGAAGTCGCAGTAGCGGCAGACAGCGGTCAGCCGGTCGGAATATCCCAGCTCCGCGAGTATCTCGGTCGCAGCCGGGGAAAGACTCGCCGCGCTTTCCGGGGCGTGATCTATCATCGTTCCGTCGGCGAGTTTCACCGGGAACACCGCGTTTTCAGCCTCGGAAGTCACCCCGGTAATGATTATCTCCGATGGCGCGGGGGAATTGTCGCCGCTGCACCCGGCGAGCATCGAGGCCGCAAGCAGTGCGGGAATTATCCGTGCAAACTTCTTCATTTCAGTAATCCAATCCGAGCTCAATGCGCGCGTTGAGCCAGTCCACGAACTGCCGTGCGATGCGCGGTGAACGTCCGCCGCGCTTGAGTGCAAAGCGCTCCGCAGCCTGGGTAAGCTCGCTGTCGTCGATCTCTATATCCATATCCTCTGCAAGCTGTCTTACGATGTCGAAATAAATCTCGCGGTTCGGCTGTGTGAACGTGATGAACAGTCCGAAACGATCCGCAAGGGACATGCTCTCGTCTACCGCGTCGCTCTTGTTTACGTCGGTCGCGGAGCGGTCTGCGTAGGTCTCCTTGATGAGCTTGCGGCGGTTGGTGGTGGCGTAGATAAGTATGTTGTCGGGGCGTGCGGAAAGGCTTCCGTCAAGCGTCGCCTTGAGTATTCCGAACCGCTCGTCGTCCTGTGTGAATGTCAGGTCGTCGATGGTGACTATGAAGTGCATCGGGATATCCTTCAGCATTGCGTAAAGGTCGCCGAGACCTGAGATCTCCGCCTTTGGAAGCTCTATCATGCGGAGCTGGTCGTACTCGTTGAGGATAGCCTTGATCGTAGAGGACTTTCCGCAGCCGCGGTCGCCGTAAAGCAGCGCGTTCTGCGCGGGCAGCCCGTTCAGGAACGCTATGGTATTCTCTACGACCTGATTGCGCTGAAGCTCGTAATTCTTGAGGTCGGTCAGCCTGATGGGGTCGATGTGCTCGACGGGTATCAGCTTTCCGCCGCGGAACGTGAACGCCTTGTACTTTGCAAAGTCGCCGGTGCCGTTCTTCTGCGCGAACTTTATCAGGCGGTCGGCGGTGAGTGTGAACTTGCCGCTCTCATACTCAGGAAGCGCCGCGTAATCGGCGGTCGCGCCCGCGATATCCGCAAGCGCCTTCTTTACCGCTGATGCCGTGTACTCCTTCACGATCTTCTTGATAAGCGCGATATCGTAGGCAAGCGCCCTTTTGCGCGCCTCGGTCGGCTCCTTGACTATAGCAGCAAACAGCGGGGACTTGGAATACATAACCGCATCGGTAAGGTACTCTCCCAGGGTCTTGCCGGTCATCAGAAGTTCGGAACTGATGTTCGCAAATCCCATCAGGCGCTGTTCCTCGGTCTTGTCGGGATAGAGCCAGTTTATTCCGCGTGCGAAAAGCACGTTTTCATTGAAAAGTTCCTGGAACACCATCAGTGGTGGTATCTTTTCTTCACAGATCTTCATTTTCATGTTCTCCTTGTTGCTCTTTTATTTTTTCTATAAGCCGCTCGAGCTGGTCAAGCGTTGTAAGCTCGCTGCACATGTCGCGGAACTTCGCCGCGCCCTTCATGCCTTTAAGATACCAGGAAGCCGGTCGGCGCGCTTCCTTCATTCCGACGCGCTCGCCCTTATCCTCGACTATCAGCCGGATATGCCGGCGCATTATGTCGAGTTTTTCCCCGGCGGTGGGTTCAGGGGAATAGCTCCCGGTTTCGAGGTACTCGCGTATCTGCCGGAACAGCCAGGGTCTGCCGTAGCTTCCCCTGCCGACCATCACAAGGTCGCAGCCGGTGTATTCGTACATTTCCCTGCAAAGCTCCGGGGTGGATACGTCGCCGTTGCCGATGACCGGAATGCTCACCGACTGCTTCACGGCGCGGATCACGTCCCAGTCAGCCTTCCCGGCGTAGAGCTGAGTTTTCGTGCGCCCGTGGACTGCCACCGCCGCCGCGCCGCTCTGCTCCGCGATTTTCGCTATCTCCACCGCGTTTATGCTGTTTTCGTCCCAGCCGGCGCGTATCTTCACCGTCACCGGGACATGCGCGGCTTCCACAGCAGACTTTACAACATCGCCGAAAAGCTCAGGAGTTTTCATGAGAGCGCTCCCCGCGCCGCCGGAAACTATCTTCGGCATGGGGCAGCCGGAATTTATGTCGATAATGTCGGGCCGAAAACGCTCGGCTATCTCCACTGCGCCCTTCACGAACTCCGGCTCGTTCCCGAAAAGCTGCACCGCCATCGGGCGCTCCCCGGGAGTGACCGAAAGCAGCTCGGCGGTCTTTCTGTCGTTGTAGCACAAGCCCTTGCAGCTTGCCATCTCGCCGACAACATAGCAGGCTCCGTATTCCTTCGCCATGATACGGTACGCCCTGTCGGCTACGCTCGCCATCGGAGCAAGCGCGGCGGTCTTTTCTATCTTTACGCCGCCTATATTGGTGTATTCCATCGGTTTTCCTCACATTCTGCCGATTTTCATCAGAATTTCATTTTATTATTGTATCACAAAATGCAAAACTGTTCAAGTTCTTCTTGTAATTTTTCTTGAAATGTGATACAATGTTATGTATGTTGTACAAATAATCAGAACGGAGATATACATAAATGGATAATACAAAGAAAAGTTCCGGCTCGTCGAGGGTCGGTATCCTCGACGAGCTCCGCGGATTTGCCATAATCTGCATGGTGGTCTACCACGCCATGTACGACCTGAAATACCTGTTCGGTCTGGATATTCCGATTTTCTTCGACGGCTGGTTCGATGTGATACGGGATATCTTTGCGGGACTGTTCATATTTATTTCCGGTACGGTCTGCCGCTATTCCTCCAACAACATCAAACGCGGCGCGCAGTGCTTCTTCATCGGCATGATAATGACCTTCGTCATGCCGTTCTTCACAAGCGGAACCGTCATGTTCGGTATCCTGCATTTCCTCGGCGTCAGCATGATGCTGTTCGGACTCGGGCAGAAGCTTTTCGACCTGCTCCCCTCCTGGGTTGGCATAGGCGTATGCGTTCTGCTGTTCATTCTCACGATGAACGTCCGGCTGACCTACGCAAACGGCATGATCTCCCCGGGTTACATCGGTATCCCGAATCTGTTCGCCATAAAACTCCCGATGGAGGCTTACAATGTCGGCGTGCTGTTCCCGCTGGGACTTCACAACGCGTCGTTCAGTTCCTCGGATTACTTCCCGATGATGCCCTGGTTCTTCCTGTTCCTCGCGGGAAGCTACTTCGGAATCATCGCAAAGGCGGGAAGGCTACCGAAGTTCTGCTACCCGACCCACATCAAATGGCTCGCTGCGGTCGGCAGGTATACCATATGGATATACGTTCTCCATCAGCCGGTTCTTTATGGAATTTTCAGCCTTATATTCCATCGCTGACGCTGCCAGAAAAACGAATTTTTACATATCCAGGTTGGCGAACGAGCATTTTCTGCTTACATATTAATGTGGGATTTTAATGCCACAAATAAGGGCTTGCATTTTTTCGCGAAATGTTATATAATAGTGTTCATACGAAAATGAAACAAGAGAAAGGGGACATAAATATATGAGCAACACAACTAAAACAGCCAACGAGCTGATCCCTGCCATCTCCCTCAGGGGGCTTGTTGTATTCCCGGCTATGGTGCTTCACTTCGACATCGGAAGGGAACGCTCCGTTAACGCTGTCAAGGCGGCGGCCGAGGGCAATGGAAGAATCTTCCTCGTAGCCCAGAAGGACGCGGCTCAGACCGAGCCGGAACTTTCTGACATCTACGAGGTCGGCGTTATCGCAGAGGTGCGCCAGTTACTTACTACTCCGGACGGCTCCACAAGAGTGCTTGTGGAGGGTCTCACACGCGCAAAGCGCGTAAAGAGCGTTCCCGGCAAGGAGTACCTCCAGTTTGAGGTGAAGGAACTGCCCGTCCGCGGCATGGAGCTTTCCGAGAGCACCGCAGCAGCCGCAGTACGCGCGCTGAAAAACACCTTTGCAGAGTACGCGCAGATATCCCCAAGAATGCCCCGCGAACTGTTCGAGGGAATAATGAGCGAGGAAAACTGCGCAGAGCTTTTTGAAAAGGTAGTTTTCAACGTAGTGCTCAAGGTCGAGGACAAGCAGGCTCTGCTTGAGACCAACGGACTTCTGCGCCGCGTGAAAATGCTTATCTCCATGCTCGAAAGCGAGATTGAAATAATCGAAACTGAAATCGACATTCAGGAGCAGGTCAAGGAGCAGGTCGACAAGAACCAGCGCGAATATTACCTCCGCGAGCAGCTCCGCGCCATCTACAAGCAGCTCGGCGAGGGCGACAACCCGCAGGAAGAAGCCGACGGCTACATAGAGAAGATCAGGGCGCTGAATCTCTCCGACGAGATCACTGAAAAGCTCATCGGCGAGGCGCAGAAACTCGTGAAGATGTCCTACTCCTCTCAGGAGGCGGGCGTTATCCGCGGCTATCTCGACACTGTGCTCGAGCTTCCCTGGAACGTCAAAACAAAGGATAAGCTCGATATCGAAAAGGTACAGAAACAGCTCGACAAGGATCACTACGGTCTGAAAAAGGTCAAGGAGCGTATCACCGAAATTATCTCCGTACGTGCGCTCGCTCCCGATGTCAAGGGACAGATCATCTGCCTTTACGGCCCTCCCGGAGTCGGCAAGACCTCTATCGGCAAGTCCATCGCTGAAGCGCTCGGCAGAAATTACGTACGCATTTCTCTAGGCGGCGTTCACGACGAAGCCGAGATCCGCGGTCACAGAAAGACCTATATCGGCGCAATGCCCGGACGTATCGCGGCTGCGCTCAAGCAGGCAAAGAGCATGAACCCCGTAATGCTGCTCGACGAAATCGACAAGATGGGCAGCGACTACAAGGGCGACCCTGCTTCCGCTATGCTTGAAGTCCTCGACAGCGAGCAGAACACCACATTCACCGACCACTTCCTTGAGATCCCGCTCGACCTCAGCGACGTTCTGTTCATCACAACCGCTAACAGCCTGGATACTATCCCGGCTCCGCTGCTCGACCGAATGGAAGTTATCGAGCTTTCAAGCTACACCCGCGAGGAAAAATTCAACATTGCGAAAAAGCACCTGCTCCCGAAGCAGCTCAAGAAGCACGGCGAGAAATCGACGACCCTCAAGGTCAACGATAAGGCGCTGTACTCCATCATCGACTTCTACACCCGCGAAGCCGGCGTGAGAAAGCTGGAGCGCTCCATCGCGGATATCTGCCGCAAGGCCGCTAAGAAGCTGGTTTCCGGCGAGAAGAAGGTCACGGTCACCGATGAGAACATCACAGATTTCCTCGGCGTAAAGAAGTACCTGCCTGAGCACCTCGAAGCTCACGACGAAGTAGGTCTTGTGAACGGCATGGCGTGGACCTCCGTAGGCGGCGTGCTTATGCCGCTTGAAGTACTGATACTCGACGGCACCGGCAAGACCGAATTCACCGGCAGCCTTGGCGATGTAATGAAGGAATCCGCGAAGATAGCGGTCAGCCTGACCCGCTCCATTGCGAAGAAATACAACATCGACCCCGAGTTCTGGAAAACCAAGGATATCCATATCCACGCTCCCGAGGGAGCAGTCCCGAAGGACGGCCCCTCCGCCGGCGTAACGCTGACGACTGCGCTTGTTTCCGCGCTCTCCGGCACTCCGGTGCGCAGGGACGTTGCAATGACCGGCGAGATAACCCTCCGCGGAAAGGTACTCGCGATAGGCGGTCTGAAGGAAAAAACAATGGCCGCATACCGTGCGGGCGTTAAGACGGTTTGCATTCCGAAGGAAAACGAGCCTGACATCGACGAACTGGACGACGTTGTAAAGAACAGCCTGAAGTTCGTTGTTGCCGAGGATATCTCCACAGTCCTGGAAACTGCGCTGGTCATTCCGAACTGCAACCCGAAGGAAAAGGCTCCGCTCAAGCGCCGCACAACCGCCAAGGCCAAGGCGGAGAAGAAGCTCCCCGCGCTTACTGCAAACTAAATAATGCTGCCGCCGGGTAGTACTCGGCGGCTTTTTTAAGGTGACATATGAACTACAACAACGCAGAATTCTACACGTCCTACGGCAGTTTCAAGCAGATACCTAAGTCCGAGCGTACTGAGATCGCGTTTTCCGGGCGCTCCAACGTCGGGAAATCCTCGCTGATAAACAAGATATTCAACCGAAAATCCCTGGCAAGGGTCAGCGCGGTTCCCGGCAAGACCGCTACCATCAACTTCTACAGCCTGGAGAATCTCTATTTTGTAGACCTCCCGGGATACGGTTACGCGAAGGTCGCGAAGTCAGATAAAGAGCGCTGGGCGGGACTGATCGAGGGGTACCTTCACGACGACCGCGAGCTTGCGCTGGTGTTCCAGCTCATCGACTTCCGCCACCCGCCGACCTCCGACGATGTGATGATGGTGAATTTCCTGATCGACAGCGGAATACCGTTCGTTGTGATACTCACAAAAGCGGACAAGCTGTCCAAGAAGCAGCGGGAAGAGCGCCGCGCTTCCCTGCTGAACGAACTCCCCTGCGCCGAGGACATCACTATTATCGAATTTTCAGCCCAGACCGGAGAGGGGCGTGACGAAATACGCGCAATAATCGAGGAAATCGCTGCGGACGATGAAACGGAAGAAACCGAAGAATAAATTAAAGGTCACCTCTAAAAACCTTGTTTGAGAGAAAATGTGTATAGCACACCGACTGCTTCTTCAAACCTCCTCGTAAGGCATACAGCCTTACTTCGTCGGCTTTCATCGCATTCGGCGCACTCTACCCATTTTCCCTTTTCAAACCGGTTTTTAGAGGTGACCTAAAATTTTTCTGAAAAACCACTTGACAAACCGTGTTTGACGTGATATAATAATTATGCTGTTCTAAAGACAGCAGGCTGACGAAAGTCTTTAATGGTTAACACCGCCTGCCGAGGAATGGGAATGAGATTATAACATCTGCTCCCTTTCTGTGTCTACAGAGAGGGATTTATTTTTCTCCTCATTACTGAACAGCGCAAATTTAGTAAAGGAGTGAATTAAATGCCTAGTAAAAGCGTACTCGAACAGAAGCAGGCATATGTCGCTGACTTAGCTGAAAAGCTCAAGAACGCTGCCGGCGGTGTTCTCGTTGACTACAAGGGTATCTCCGTTGAGGCCGACACCAAGCTCCGTAAGGATCTTCGTGAAAACGGCGTAGAGTATTTCGTAGTTAAGAACACACTGCTCAAGCGTGCAGCTGAAATCGCAGGGATAGAGGGTCTTGAGCCCGCGCTCTCCGGCACAACTGCTATCGCTCTTTCCGCTGAGGACATCATCATTGCCCCCAAGCTCCTGTTCAAGCAGACCGAGGCTCCTGACAGCACATTCGCTATCAAGCTCGGCTTCATCGATGGCAAGGTTATTTCTAAGGAAGAAGTTGAAGCTTACGCAAAGCTTCCGTCCAAGGAGACCCTGCTCTCTCAGCTCGTATTCATGCTTCAGTCTCCGATTCAGAGAGTTGCTATCGCACTCAACGAGATCGCAAAGAAGAACGAAGAGCAGTCCGCTTAATTGCGGCGCAGCCTGCGATTTGCTTCGCACGGCTTAAACTTACTGCGTGAAAACGCACAATAATTTTAATTTAATGGAGGATACTAAAATGGCATCTGAGAAGATTACCGCTATGATCGAAGAAGTTAAGGCTCTTTCCGTTCTCGAACTGAACGAGCTCGTTAAGGCACTTGAGGAAGAGTTCGGCGTTTCCGCTGCTGCTGTAGCTGCTGCTCCTGCTGCTGGCGCTGGCGCTGCTGCTGCTGAAGAGAAGACCGAGTTCGACGTTGTTCTCGCTTCCTTCGGCGACGCTAAGATGGCTGTTATCAAGGCTGTTAAGGACGTTCTGGGTCTGGGTCTTAAGGAGGCTAAGGAGCTCGTTGAGGCTGCTCCTAAGGCTCTTAAGGAAGGCGTTTCCAAGGCTGAGGCTGAGGAGATCAAGGCTAAGCTTGAAGAGGCTGGCGCTAAGATCGAGCTCAAGTAATTCCTGTTATTTACGCTCACTTTACACATATACCCCCGTTCGCAGGATCGGGGGTTTTGTTTTTTAACTATATTTTACTATTCAACATTGACAAATACGATTCTTTGTGGTATCATTAAGAAGAAGACTGGTAACTTTATTAAAGTTAGTTCACGAAAAGGGTAATTGATATGTTCAAGGGAAAAGACAAGAACTACAGGATCCTCGGCATATGCGGCTCCAAAATGCCGAACGAGGATGTCAAGAGCATGATGGACTCAATATGCAGAAGCGCTGTAGACAGTGGCTGGAAAGTCATGATGTTCACCACTTTCTGCGACCTGTACAGCCGCTCACATGAAACCACTGGTGAAGCCAGCGTCTATAAGGTGATAAATACTGATATCATTGACGCTCTTGTAGTGCTGCCGGGCTCCATCAATAACAACGATGTTTCCGCTTCAATAATCGCCGCCGCAAAAGACGGTAATATCCCGGTGGTCACAATAGACGGACATTTCGACGGAGTTCCCAGCGTAATGTTCGACTACGTCACCACCTTTGAGCGGATAATCCGTCATGTCGTTGAGGACCACCACTGCCGCACCGTGAATTTCATAGCGGGATTCAAAGATAACGACTTTTCTGAAGCCCGCATCGACTGCTTCAAGCGCGTACTAGCTGAAAATGGCATCGAATTTGACGAACGCAGGTTAGGCTACGGCGATTTCTGGGAGGACCCCCCCCGCCGCGCCATGGACTGTTTTGTGGAAAGCGGTCTTCCCATGCCAGAGGCTATCATCTGCTGCAATGATTCCATGGCGATAACCGTCTGCCAGTACCTTTCGGAAAAGGGATACGCTGTCCCGGATGATGTGATTGTCACCGGATTCGACGGCATCGAACTGGAGAAATTTTACCAGCCAAGGCTCACCACTGGCTGTGTGGATTATTCGGCAGTGGGCGCAAGAACGATGGAAATAATCGGGAAAGTGCTAGCCGGAGATACTGTCCGTGACGCTGTGATACCCTACAGAATGCAGCTCGGCGGCTCCTGCGGCTGCAACAAAACAGACTCGGCAAACGCCTGCGATAAAATAATCAAACTCTATGAAAGAGTCGACAATTCGATCTGGCACGAAGACTATATGTTCAGCTTTCTCAGAAAAGCAACACGGTGCCGTAATCTTTCAGAGCTTGCAGATGTTATGGCTACCCATGGCGACTACTTCGAATGGTTCTGCCTGAATACGGATCTTTTCAGCAAAACGCCTGACGAAGCGCGCTATCACGATCTTTTCACTGAAAAAATGAACGCGTTTTTTGTCCGCAGAATGGAAAATCACACCAACACCGACATCATTTTTCCGGCTGAAAATATTCTGCCCGATCTTGAAGATACGCTTGATAAGTTTGATGTGCTGTATTTCTCGCCGCTGCATTTTATGGACGAAGTTCTGGGTTACGCCTGTGCGGCTATCGCTTTTGCAGACGAATTTATTTACTCCAACCGCCGAAGATATATCAGCAATACAGTCCAGATACTGGAAAATCTGATACATCGCGTGAAGCTGGAACGAATGAACAGCGAGCTTGCTGAAATGCACATCCGCGACCCGCTGACCGGTCTTCTGAACCGCCGAGGATTCTACAAAAAATTCGACAAGCTGTGCGGCGAGGGAAAATTCATCTATCTTTTCTCCATCGACATGGACAGGCTGAAATATATCAACGACAATTTCGGACATAACGAAGGCGACCGTGCGATAAAGACAGTCGCAGCAGCGCTGATGTCCGCGCCCGGCTACGAGCTGGTATGTTCGCGGTTCGGAGGTGATGAATTTGCCGTGATAGGCTCTGGCGATGATTTCAGCCCGGAGGACTATATCACGGAGGTCAGGGCTTATCTTGCGGGCTACAACCGCAGTTCCGGCTGCCCTTACCGCGTGGAAGTAAGCGTCGGCATGGAAAAAACTGATCTTTCAGGATGGAGTTCTTCCGACAGTATAGACGATATCATCAGAATAGCTGACGCCAGAATGTATGAAGACAAGCGCAGCAGAAAAGCTGTAAGGGAGCAGTAACAGCGTCAATCAGACCTGCAATAAACTCAAGCCTTTTATCGCAGGTCTTTTTTGTACAATGTTAACAAAGATACGCTATTGTTATTGTTGAAGTATTGCAAATATAATCCAGGTATGATATAATTAATATAAAAAATATGATTCTGAAGGTGATATGATGACTGAACGTATTTTCTACCTTGATATTGCCGCGCTGGTGATCCTTGTTATAGCTCTGATATCACAGCTCACCCGCCGCATGACCAAAGGCACTGCAAATCATTTCTTTCTGATCCTTGTATCAGTAACACTGCTGAGCTGCAGTCTTGAAATATGGGCAGACGCGCTTGACAACCTCTGCGTTCCGGATCTGATGTTAAGGCGGTTTGCTCATTCGGTGCAGATGATAGTCTACAATACCACAACGCCATGCTTCCTTTTATATGTGCTGAGCCTGACCAGCGTATGGTACAAGCTGCCGAGGCAAAAATCAATGTGGATAACGCTGGCTGTGCCATATATCGCTGACATTTCGCTGCTGATATGCAACATATTCACCGGAACTGTTGTCGATTATCCCGATGGTGTATATACGATAAATCCTATGGCTTACGTTACCTATGCGACAGCCGGATTCTATATTATCATCGCAATGTGCTATGTGTTGTTCTATCACAAATTGTTCTCATTTCCGAAGATAGTCTGCCTGCTGTTCCAGATACCGCTTGCGGGAGTTGCAGGCGTCCTGATACCGATGTTTCCGGATATCTGCGTTACCTCTTTCACAGGTGCGGTCGGCATTCTGCTGATCATCGCTATGATACAGCGGCCGGAAGAAATCATTGACTCCGCCACCGGATTGCGCAAAATGAGCGCCTATGCGGACGATATGAAAAAATACTTCCTGACTGCAAATCAGGTATCAATTATCATGGTCAACATTTCCAACTATCGGACAATCAGCAGCATTATCGGATATGAACTGATGAACGAGCTGCTGATGAATGTCGGCAGAATAATGATAAATACGAAAAAAAGCATAAAGAATTACGGTGAAGTATATAACATCGGTGAGGGCTGTCTGCGTCTGACTCTCAACAACTGTGACAGCGACCACACGCAGAAAGCCGCCGAAATGATAAACAGCGAGCTAAAAAAGACTTTCAAGATAAATCAGTACGACATCAATCTTATTGCATATGTATGCACCGCGCAGTGTCCGGAAGATATCCGCGACCTTAAGTCGCTGACAACTTTCGGTGCAGAGTTCAGTTCCAAGATTCCATATAACGGCGAAGTGCTGCACGCCAGCAGCGCAAGCGTTAAAAGAAGCATGACCCTGCTGTCAGAAATTGACTGCATAATAGACAACGCATTTGCAAATCATGGATTCCATGTCTACTATCAGCCAATCTATTCCGTTGAAAACAAGAGGTTCGAATCTGCAGAAGCGCTGCTCAGGCTCATCGACGAAAAAGACGGATTCATCTCCCCTGAAATATTTATTCCCGCCGCTGAAAAGAGCGGAGCTATACACAAGATAGGCGAGTTTGTGCTTGAGGAAGTATGCAGGTTCATCGGCAGCGATGAGTTCAAAAAGCTCGGATTAAGCTATATCGAGGTGAATCTTTCCGTTTCACAGTGCATGCAGCACGGTCTTTCAGAAAAGATACTCGGAATAATGAACAAATATGGAGTTTCTCCGGAGCAGATAAACCTTGAAATAACCGAGACCGCCGCCAGCTTCGACCAGAGCGTGATGACCGAGAATCTCGCAGAACTCAGCAGCGCAGGAATATCTTTCTCGCTTGACGACTATGGCACGGGCTATTCCAACATGTACCGCATCGCAGCTCTTCCGCTCAAGATAGTGAAGCTCGACAAATCCTTCGTGAACAGCCAGAGCAGCAAGATGTGGACTATCCTCCAGAATACAGTGAAAATGATCAAGGACCTCAACATGGAGATCGTGGTCGAGGGCATTGAAACCAAAGATATGGTCAGGAAATTCTCAGACCTGCGCTGCGACTACATACAGGGCTATTACTACTCAAAGCCTGTTCCTCAGGACGAGTTCGTGAAATTCGTCAGCGAAAGAAACAGCGCAGCCGCTTCCGTATAAGCAAACCCCTCCGACTCTGACCGGAGGGGTTAAATAGTAAATGCTGCCGCAATAGTGCGACAGCATTTTGCGTTTATCAGCCGTTGATTATGGAATCAATTACCGGTGAGTACTCGGCGCTGAGCTTTGTGAAGGACTCGCCGTGGAACATCGGGTCGAACAGGATAGTGTTGCAGATGGTCTTGAGATCGTCGTTGAAGCCCCAGCAGTCGTCGAAAGTGAAGCTGAACTTGCTCGGATCCATCATATCCTGCCAGAGGTCATACTGACGCTCGTCCCAGACAAGCGCCCACTTCTGAAGTCCCTCGTACTTGCCGCTGGTGAAGTAAACAGGCTCGGGATTTATCGCTTCCTGCTTCTTGGTGGCATTTACAGCCGGGTCAGTTTCGTAAACGCGGCAGAGGTTGATCCAGTCGAGAGCGCCCTTCTTGTTCTTTGCACCCTTTGCAACAAGGTATCCGAATGTGTCGTACGCGATGTAGTATTTGTCAGCCTGCGGGTCTCTCGGGAACGGAACAAACGCGAAGTCAGACACGGTATTGCAGATGTCGTCCGCTGCGCCCGGCTTATTCTGAACCTGACCGGCTGCCGCGCCGTATGTCCACTCGGGGTTCATGCCCAGGAACAGAATGCGATCGGAGTTATCAGCCCAGAGTTGCGGAGATACCCAGTCGCCTATTTCGTTCTGATAGGTCAGACCGTTTCTGTAGAGGTCTGCGCAGTATTCCATCGCGCGGGATACGTTGATATCGCTGATGTTGTTCCTGGCGGTGCCGTCCTCCTGTACCTTTACAAGAGATGTGCCAGTCGTTGCGATGAAGCTCATCGCGCCCTCGCCTGCATAGCCGATGTGGCTGTCGTCAGCGCTGCACCAGTCGATAAGGAGCTGCTTAAATGTATCCCATGTCCACTGATTGTTCATGTAGAGGTCGTAGGGATCGTCAAGCGCGTATTCCTCAAGGGACTTGCGGTTGTAGTTCAGCGCGAAGTTGGTGGTTATGCGGTAGGGATAATAATAGTGCTTGCCCTTGTACGCAAAGCGCTCAGCGGTCTCGGCCATGTCAGACCACAGCGGGGAGGTCATGTCGATCTCGCCGTCGAGCGGCTCGTACATATTCTTGCTCATGCCCGTCGGGAATGACTGCCACTCGTATCTTACGATATCCGGAGAATCGTCCGAGGATATCATAGTAGCCAGCTTCTCAAAGTAAGCCGTGCCGCTGGTTGTTGATACATACTCAATATCGCCGCCGTAAAGTTCGCTGTTGAATATCTTGTACTGCTCGGAAGCGCTGCCGTCGGTGATTAGGTCATAGTAGCCGAGCCACACGATCGTGCCGCTGTTGCCGTCGGGAGTGTAGGAGTCGGTGCCGACTTCCTTGATTTCCGCGTCGGTGGGAGCATTATCGTCCGGGTCGGTGGTCGTGGTCGCTGCTGTAGTAGTCACAGCGGGGGCGCCCGGTGTGTTCCCTGCGGAATTTCCGCCGGATACCGCCGGCTCCTCATCGCACGCGGTGAGGCTGAGAATCATTCCCGCAGAAAGCAATCCACTGAGTATTCTTTTCGTTAATTTCATGTTTCTCCTCCTGATTTCTTATGATGTCATCATCAAGATAACGTTTACATTATACACCTTTCCGAAGAAAAATGCAAGTAAAAATCAGGTAATTACTTAAATTTCTTTTTACTTTTCAAATCTGAACGATCTAAAATCGAAATCGCTGCCGGGAAGGAACGTAAAACTGATGTTCTGCTTACCTGCAATGCCATCCAGCGGGAACTCACGCTCAACGTAGCCGGATTCGCCTTCCGTTCTGAACTCGCAGAGAATACGCTCTGTTCCGGCGGTAAGGTGGATACTGTTCAGCGGCAGCGGGGATCTTCCGCAGATAACGAGCTTCGACGGCTGCTCGTCCGTGAAGTCAAACTCGCCGAAATCAAGCACGACATTGTTGCCGATCCCTGTCACTTCGTCCTCACACTTGGTGAACTTGTCGCCGTAAATCTGCTCAGCCGAAGCCGAGTTTATCTCCGAAAACTCCCGGCGCACGCGCTCGAATCTGAAGCCGCTCATCTGGTAGCCACAGTCGGTCTCCATGCAGATAGTGTGAACTCCGCGCAGCTTCTTTGCAAGCCGGTATGTCTCCGGAACAAATACCATCCAGTTCGGCTCCTCATGGTAGGTGAATTCACCGATCAACTCGCCATCGCCGGGAATCCCGTCCCACACCCGCAGTCTGACCGGATCGAGCGTGTTCGCCCAGATTGAAACGGTCACTATATCGGAGCCGTCGCGCCCGAAGTCTACATTATCGTACGCCGCCCATGAGGTTCCGCCGAATGCGAATCCAACGCCGCGGTTCACGCCGCTGCAAATATTCTCGCTGGCTCTGGAATACAGACCGCCTGCAACGAAGCCATATGCGTCGATGAACGCGGCTCCAAGCCCTGCTGCCCTGAACGGCAGCACCGACAGAATATGCACTCTGTCCGTTCCGTTTTTACAGAGCGCCCTGAGATAAAACTCCCCGTCGCCCTTCGCCCGGACGGTCACTGTGCTGTCCGCGTTTACTACGCAGTCTGCGATGTTGGTTACTATTCCGGTAATGTTCGTCACGCGGTACTCGATATCACCTGCCATGTCCGCGTTTGCCGGGAAAATCAGCGTTCTTACGGTTATCTCGCGGCGGTCGGGCGTGAACTCCAGCGCGTCCGCCAGCAGTTCGACCTTGCGGACGGGTATCTCGTCGTTTCTTCCACACTCGGTGGGAACAAATTTCAGCACTTCTTTGCAGGAAACGCCGGACTCATTCTCCGATTTCTCGGCTGTGAGCGTTACGGAACACTCCGGCAGCCCCGGGGACTGCACCTTCACCCGGATATCTCCGGCGGTTTCCGTGGCGCCTATCACAGCGAGAAGTCTGCCGGAAAAAAGCCTGCGCGAGGTTCCTTTGTACTGGTCGTAATCGGTGCTGTCGCCGTTGTCCAGTCCGAGGAGCCTTCCCGCGCCAGACACCGTGACGTTCACACGGTTGCTTGCGTTGGCGCAGAATGTTCCGTTTTCGTCGTATGCGGCTATCTCAATGTAGATAAGGTCGCTGCTGTCGGCATGCAGCGCGGTTTTGTCCGGTACTGCTTCCAGCTTCACGGCGTCGCCGAAGGAACGCGCTGTATCCTCCGCGATGATGTTTCCGTTTTCATCGTACGCCACTGCGCGCAGCTCGCCCTTGTGATAGGGAATAATGTAGTCTGATGTCAGCTTCTGACCGTGCTTGTGGTCGATGTCGAACGCTCCCTGAGATTCTCCGTTCAGGAAAAGCTCCACCCTCGGCGCATTGGAACAAACTCTGACATCTACCGGCTGACCCTCGTTGAAATCCCAGTGCGGGAAAATATGAACGAACGGAGCCTTCTTATAGTCCGTCCACTCTGCGCGGAAAACGTACGCGCTGTCTTTCGGGAATCCCGCGGTGTCGTACTGACCGAAATAGGAATTCTTCGTGCTGTACGGGGTAGGCTCACCGATGTAGTCGAATCCAGTCCAGATGAACTGACCCGCGCAGAATTCCGCGTCTCTGTCCTTTATAATGCACTCCTCGGTGTTCTTCGCGCCCCAGCCGGTGCAGCTATTTCCAATCGAGGAGCACTGCTCGTCATCGTCCGCGAGTACGGTCTGCGAGAGCGGGAAGTGATATATGCCGCGGCTCTGAACCACCGAGGCAGTCTCGCTGCCGTAGATCGCCCAGTCGGGGTGAGCCTCGTGGTGCTCGTTGTAGAGCCGCTCGCCGTAATTGTAGCCCGCCAGCTTCAGAATATCGGCGCACTTCTGGCCGTTCTCCCACTGCATGTAATTCGAGCCAAAGGTAACATATCCGTTGCCCTGCGGGTCGTGGAGCTTCACCAGCCGCCTTAGCAGCGACGTTACCTCCTGACCGCGCTCGTCGGCGTGGGTGTCGAATATCTCGTTTCCTATGCTCCAGCCGATAATGGAGGGGTGATTCCGGTCGCGCCTTACCCAGGAAGCCACGTCCTTTTCTACCCACTCGTCAAAGAAACGCGCATAGTCGTAGTCGGTCTTGCTGCGCTCCCACATGTCGAAGCCCTCGGAGAGGATCAGCATTCCGAATTCGTCGGCAAGTTCCATGAATTCCTGCGCGGGCATGTTGTGGGAAGTTCTTATCGCGTTAACTCCCATCTCACGTAGCTTTCTGAACCTGCGCAGAATCGCGGCTCTGTTGGAGACCGCGCCCAGGCAGCCGTTGTCGTGGTGCTCGCAGGAGCCGTGCAGCTTCACATGCCGCCCGTTGAGGAAAAATCCCCGGTCGGTGGTGAACTCCGCCGTGCGGAATCCGAACCGCTGCGAAATGCGCTGAACAACGTCGCCACCGGATATTATCTCGGAAACCAGCGTGTACAGCTTCGGGGACTCGATATCCCAGAGCGCCGGGGAATCAACGCGCAGGTTCTGCGTTGTTACGGAATAGCTGGCTCCGTCCACCCGGACAGCCTCCGGAATGCAGGAGAAATCAGCGGCGCAGGCGTCAGATTCAGCGGAAGCGGCGGCGTTTCCGTCAGGGTCAAGCACGGTCTGACGGAGCCTTATTCCTGCTATCGGAGTCCCCGCAGGGCGCAGTACCTCGGAGGTCACGGTTACTGTCCAATCCTCGCCGTTCTTTTCCGTGGAAATGTACACGCCATCGTTTCCGAAGCGCATTTCGGGAGATTCGCACAGCCACACGCTGCGGTAAATTCCTGCGCCGGAATACCAGCGGGAGTTCGGCGCGCGGTGGTCGACGCGGACAGTTATCGTATTTTCGCCGTTCACGACGAGGTCGGTTATATCAAACTGGAACGCGGAATATCCGTACTTCCACTCGCCGGCAGTCTTTCCGTTGATGTACACGTGAGAATCCATGTACACGCCGTCAAATCTTATGTAAGTGCGCACTCCGGGCTTCTTTTCATAACTGAAGCTCTTCCTATACCAGCCCGTGGAGGTCTCATACAGATTATTAGTGTTGTAAATCAGCCAGTCGTGCGGGAGGTCAACCGCCCTGAAATCAAAGCCGTCGGAATATTCAGAGCCAAAAGGCGCCTTGAAAAATTCCCAGCCGCTGCAAAACAGCCTGCGGTTATTGTAGGTATCGCAAAAATTCATCAGTGTTTCTCCTTGGTGCTTATTTCAATTCGGAACTTCGCGGAGATCTCCGGCAGCGGCAGGCGGTATTTATCGTCCAGCGCCGGGCCGCAGGCATTGGAGCCAACTCCCGCCATTCGGCTGTCTATGCAAACAACGCTGCTTCCGCATTTTTCAAGTTCAAAATTGTGCCGCTTCGCCGCAAGCTCCTCCTGCGTGTACTCCGAGGCGTTGAACGAAAATCCTGGGTCGGAGGCGAACCGCAGAGCGGTCTCGCCGTCGGTCAGCTCGACGTATGCGCAGCCCCAGTGCGAGGAATTCTCCTGCGGTCTGATGTAATCCTCGTGAAGTTCGCTGACGTCCGCTGTGAACTTCCCTACCCAGCTTGCCTGGTGTTTGTCGGCGTAGCTCTCATACGGGCCGTATCCGTAATACTCGACCTGCGAGAATCTTCGGGGCAGGAACGCGCGAATTCCGAATCTCGGCAGCATTTCAACCTTGTTTGAGAACTCCGCAGAACACTCGATATCAAGCGCGCCGCCGGATATCCGGTAAGTCACGTCCATGTAAGCCGCGGGCTGGTGAACTCCCCACGACATCGACTGGCGCAGCTTTATTTCCGCGGAAATCGGGGTGGAATCAACGGTCACACCGTAATTGCGCGGTGTAAGTTCATTCAGGTGCGCGGCGTACCAGTCGTTTTTCATTACGTCGTTATCAACTGGTGCGCGGAAGAAATTGAAGCTCAGCGGTCTATCAAGCAGCTCCTTCCCGCTGTGCTTTATGGAGTCAAACGCAGACAGCCGCTTGTTGAACCGGAACACGGTCTCCCCGGAGGTCACGCTGACGATAAACGCTGTTTCCTCCACTTTGACCGGGGTTTCAGGCGCGGGTTCTGCCAAGGGCTTTCCTACGCACAGTTTTACCTGGTCAAAGCAGACCTCATGCCCCTTTTCACAGTACGGAGTTTCCTCCTTAGCAGTGAACACGAAGCGGATATAGGATTCCTCGTTGGAAGGCTCGGCTGCCTCTGGAACGGATATCTCCGCAGTTCCCATCGGCGGAAGTGAGAAATTCAGCGTTCCCGCGCAGGTCGTCACTCCGGCTCTGGAGATCTCCCAGCGGCAGTCTAGGAGCCGTCCCGCGTCCGCGAATTCAAGCGTGCTGCTGAAAATGAAGCGTCCGGCCTCCCCCGCTGTTACGCGGACTGGACGGTACACCTGCTTTGCTTCCAGAAGCCCTGTGTGCGGCGTGCGGTCGGGATAATTCAGAGCGTCCATACAGAAGTTGCCGTCGTGGTGGCGCTCGCCGAAATCGCCGCCATAGCCGTATTTTATTCTGCCGTCGGGCGTGAGCCCAAGCGGAAACGAATGATCTGCCCACTCCCAGATGAACCCGCCGCAGAATCGCTCGTTGGAATAAAACGTGCTGTGGTAATTCTCAAGGTCGCCGGGGCCGTTGCCCATCGCGTGGCAGTACTCGCAGAGGATATACGGACGGGTCTCCTTTTCGTCGGCAAGGTAATCCTTCATTTCCTGACTGGAGGGGTACATTTTAGATACGAGGTCGAGGATATCGGTCGGCGTATCGTCAAGACGGTAAGTGCTTTCGTAATGCAGGAGCCGGGTGTCGTCCAGCGACTTCACAAGCTGCCCCGCCGCCAGGAAATTCGTACCCCAGCCGCTTTCGTTGCCCAGCGACCAGAGCAGAACGCAGGGGCGGTTGATATCCCGTTTTACCAGGGATTCGGCGCGATCGCATATCGCTGTTTTAAAGCGCTCGTCCGAGGCAAGAAGCGCGATTCCGTCGTATCCCTTGCTCCACTTTAGGTCGTTGTAGACTATAACGCAGCCGTGCGTTTCAACGTCGGCTTCGTCTATCACATACAGCCCCAGCTCGTCGCAGAGCTGATAGAACTGCGGCGCATTCGGGTAGTGCGACGTCCTGACGGCGTTTATATTGTGGCGTTTCATCTGCGTGAGGTCGAGCCGCATTTTGTCCAGCGGCGCGTAGTACCCGGTGTCAGGGTAGCTGTCGTGGCGGTTCACGCCCTTGAATTTTATCGGGGTTCCGTTCAGCTTAACAACGCCGTTCTCAACGCATATCCTGCGGAATCCCACACGCTCGCCGATGGTTTCGCCGCCTGCGTTTATAGTCAGACGGTAGAGGTACGGCGTTTCGGCATTCCAGAGCTTCGGGTCGGATATTTCCACGGAAATAGTTTCGCCGTCTGCCGCCGAAAAGTTCGAAATCAGCCTGCCGGAATCGTCGTGGAGAGTGCATTCTGCGGGGCTTCCGGACGGAGTGAATATCAGCTTTGCAGAGGTGAGATCCTCTGAAAGTTCGGTTTTTACGATGTAGTTTTCAAGCCGCTTTTCCGGTCTTGAGAGCATGTACACATCACGAAATATTCCCGAGAGCCGGAATTTGTCCTGATCCTCAAGGTAGGTTCCGTCGCACCATTTGAGCACTGCCGCTGTAATGCGGTTTTCGCCTTCCCGGAGGTACTGTGTGACATCAAACTCGCAAGTGCTGTGCGACACCTGGGAATAACCCACAAACACTCCGTTGATGTAAAGATACAGACAGCTATCAGCGCCTTCAAACGTCAGTATTCTGCGCATTCCATCGGGATTGTAGCTATAATTCCGGCTGTAAACTCCGACCGGGATATCGTCCGGGACATAAGGCGGGTCGTAGGGTATCGGGTAGGCGATATTCGTATACTGCGGCTTGTCATGCCCATGGAGCTGCCAGTTGGACGGCACCGGCATTTTTTCGCGGCCTGGAAGCACGGTGAAATCGTCCTCCATGTCAACGATACTGTCATAATAGCGAAAGTCCCACTCTCCGTTCAGCAGTTCGAACCGCGAGGAGTTTTCGCGGGCGGAAAACGAGTCCTCGCCGGGTGCGAACGGTATGAAATAGCAGTGCTTCGGAAGCGTTCCGATATGCAGCGCCTGCGGATCCTCATGGTAAATCATGCGGTTCTTGGGCGAATTTTTCTTTGAAATAGCTGAAATATCCATATTGACCTCCAGTGATTTTGTTATTTTTATTGTACAGCATATTGACAACCCTGTCAATAGATGATATTATTATTTTATAACGATATGAATATAGGAGTGGATTTTTTGGTTTATTCCGATTACCCGATATTTCGCGGCGAACAGCAGCTTCCCATTTTTCTGCTGAATATGGGGCTGCACCTCTGTCAGGATCACGTTGTGCGGCCGGAGGGTCACAGCTCGCCGCAGATACTGTTCTGCACCCGCGGAAGCGGAACGCTCGTCATTAGCGGAAACCGGCTGAATGTTCCCGCAGGTTCTGCGATATTCCTGCCGGCGGCGCTCCCGCACGAATACTACGCCAACGAGGACGTCTGGGACATACACTGGGTAATTCCAGGAGGAAGCGCAGCTGAGGAAGTACTCCGGCAGTTCGGGCTTGAGCAGCCCGGGGTTTTCGAGCTGAGCGACACCAGAACCCTGGAACACATCTTCCGCAAAATGCACGACGCGATCCGTGCGGACAGCTTCTTCGGGAATTTCAGGGCTTCCGGTTATTTGTATGATTTTCTTATCGAGTTCTACCGGCTCATCTCGTCGGGAAGCTCGTCCAGAGCGCCATCCCCTGCGCTCATGAGAGCGCTCGACCTGATAAACAGCCGCTTCGCAGAGCCGCTGGGAATGGACGACCTGTGCAGCTCCGCAGGGGTATCGAAGCAGCACCTCTGCCTTCTTTTCCGGAATATCCTGGGTCTGCGGCCGATGGAGTACATCGCGAAGCGCCGCATCCAGGAGGCAAAGTCGCTTCTTACCTCGACTGAGCTTTCCATCGCAGATATTGCAGAGCAGACCGGATTCGGCTCGGAAAGCTACTTCTGCAAGCTGTTCAGGCGCTACGAAGGCATGACGCCTTCCGCGTTCAGAAATGTCAAATGACCGGCCGTATACTCGCATATCAGCCGAAAATCTGATTTGAAAAAAATGCAGCATGGCAGTCTAATAAAGGCTGACAGATTTCTGCCAGCCCATTTATTATGGGAACCTCTAAAAACCGGGACACGAGCAGATTTCGTACATGACTTATATCAGATGCTAGGCGTCAAACCGCAGTAATACTGTATGTATTTCAAGGTTTGACAACGAAGCAGATGATATAAGTCATAGAAATCTGCCGTGAAGGAGGTTTTTAGAAGTTACCTATACTATTTCAACGTTATACTCACGCAGCCAGTACTCGATTTGTAACATATACGCGTAGATCTGAGGAACAGTCATAAGCTGCCCGAACCAGTTCTTTCCGAAGCTTGCTCCATTGGTATCCAACAGCTCGCGAAGCCTGTCGGCGTTCACGATCGAGGTCAGGCGGCAGTCGTCGGAATCCAGCACGCTGCGGAGCTTTCCGGACAGCAGCTCCATGTAATCCGGGTTGTGCGTTTTGGGATACGGACTTTTTTTGCGCCAGAGCACGTCCTCCGGGAGAAGTCCGGTCATTGCATGGCGAAGCAGACCTTTTTCACGCCCGGTGTACGCCTTCATCGCCCACGGAATATTGTAGGCGTACTCAACTATGCGGTAGTCGCAGAACGGCACTCTGACCTCCAGCCCGTGTGCCATCGACATTCGATCCTTTCTATCAAGCAGAGTTGTCATGAAATAGTCCATGTTCAGCATGAACATCTCGCGCATTCTGCGGTCGGTTTCGTTGTCGGAATCAAGATACTCCACCTGCGAAAGGCACTTGTCATAACTGCGGCGGACGTACTCCTCCGCTTCACATGCTGTCATGGGATTTTTCATCAGCGCAGCGCGTTCAGGTACAGCCGTCGACCAGGGGAACCCATCATAAAACAACACTTCTTTCCTGTGATACCATGGATACCCGCAGAAGAGTTCATCAGCGCATTCACCGCTGAGCGCAACCGGGAATTTCTCCTTTATCTTCCCGCAGAACAGATATAACGAGCTGTCCACGTCAGCCATTCCGGGGAGGTCGCGCGCCCGCGTAGAATCATACAGCGCCTCGGCCAGCGCCGGTGTATCCAGCACCACGTTTGTGTGCTCTGAACCAATGAACTCCGCCATTCTGACTACCCAGGGCGCGTCCTCGTCAGGCTGAAAGCTGCTCGCGTGGAAGTTCTTGTGGTTATCCTTGTAGTCTATCGACCAGGTGGACAGCCGCTTTCCCTGTTTCTGGAACTCCCCGGCGGCAATCGCGGAGATTATGCTGCTGTCCAGACCTCCGGACAGAAAGCAGCACAGCGGCACATCGCTAACAAGCTGCCGCTTGACTGCGTCCGTCACAAGCTCCCTGACATGCGCGGAGGTTTCCGTGAAATTCTCACTATGTCGCTGCGCATGCACTGACCAGTACTTCCGCATTGTGAATTCCTCACGGGTCAGCACTGCGCAGTGCGCCGCCGGTATCTCGCTGATATCACGGAATACTCCGCTCCCGGTGCGCTTGGCGGGACCTATCAGCATTATTTCCGCCGCGCCGTCCTGGTTTATCACGTGCTTTACCGCTGGGTGCTTCAGCAGCGCTTTTATCTCGCTTGCGAATATTATTCCGTCTGCGGTGCGCGAGTAAAACAGCGGCTTAACGCCTATCCTGTCCCGGGCGAGGAACAGAGTTTTATCGCGGCTGTTCCAGACCGCAAACGCGAATATTCCGTTGAACCGCTCAACGCATTTCTCACCCCACGCCGCGTACGCCTTCAAAACAACCTCGGTATCCGAATGCCCGTCGAACTCAACACCGTTGGCCTGAAGCTCCCGGCGAAGCTCCGAAGTGTTGTAAATCTCACCGTTGTATATTAGCGTGTAATTTCCCGTGCTCATGGGCTGCGCGCCGTTCTCCGGGTCAATGACTATAAGCCTCCGATGAACTAGAAACGCGCTTTCATCGATGTAAACCCCCGACGCGTCGGGTCCCCTCGGAGCCAGCACGGCGCTCAATTTCGTCATGACGGCGCTCATTTTGCGCATATCCTGCTCGTAACCTATCTGACCTGCAATTCCGCACATAATTATTCCCCTTTCTGCCTTCTCTTGTATTGTATGCAGCTTACGGCAGATGGTGAATAAAAACGGCGATCCTTTCGAACCGCCGTATATTTTATGCTTTTCTGAGCTTCCTTGCCGACGTGACCTTCACGACGATAAATGCCGCGATAAGCACTGCGCCCACCACAGCAAGCACCGCTCCGCAGATCATAAGCTTGTCGCCAAGCGCATTTGAAAACACCTTCGTCATAACGCCGTCGTCGAACCGCAGAGTTTTCATCACCGTTTCGCTTACCGCGTTGGTAATCAAGATCCCGGCGCCTGAGACGAAATACGCAGCGCCTCCGCTCATCAGACCCGCGGGAACGCGTCTGGTGATAAGTCCTGCGAGCAAAGGGAACAGCGCTGATAACACAAACGCAGCGATCCAGACCGCAGGTGAAAATACTATGCGCAGCGTATCTCCCATCACTCCGAGAGCCGCCTGCGGAGCAGCCTGCTGAAGCGCCTCCGCGTTTTCTTTCAGCGCGTCTATCACGTTCTGGTCGAAATCCGCCGGAACTTCCATGCCGGTAACGTCCTTGTAGACCTGCTTCGCTCCGAGAATTATCCGCTGGAGCTCTGCGGATATGTCTACGTCGGATTTCCCGCTCATGATGAAATCCTCGTAGGACTGCACGATCTTCGCAATATCTTTGCTGATGTCCGCCTTCTTGATTATCTCGGCAGCCTGGCCGCTGCTCATTGCACCGCCGGAAAACCTGCTGACTATCCCGGCGATATCACCGGTGATCTCTGACGGGTCAATACTGAACTGCTCTTTTATATTGTCCGGAATAAGGCTGCCTATTTCTATGCTTCCAACGTCAATGTCGGCGATCTGCTCGGATACGGCGTGACTGGAAAGCGCTCCGGAAAAAGTACACAGCACCGCCGCCGTCTGACATACAAACATGGTCAGCATTCCGAACACGACCGACAGGACTGCGCTTACAGCCAAGCTCATTTTGCGCGGCTTCTTCACGGGAGCTATGACCGGCTCCGCCGCTCCGGCGGAATAATCTGCGGGTTCCTCAGGAGGGATACTCTCAGGCTCCGGTGTGGGCGCCGACGGAGCGGCGCAAGAAACCGCTTCCTGTTCAGTACCGCCTACGCTGCTTCTGCATACCGGGCAGAACTCCGCGTCGTCGGAGAGCTCTGCGCCACATTTTTTACACTTCATACCAACACATCCTTTCCATAAATTTCTACTGCATTGATTATATCACAAAAACGCATGAATGTCAATACATGCACTTATGTATACAAATCTCACAACTTTCTGTTAATTAAGCTCAAAATTCATTGACAACGCCGGTCAGTTTTGGTATAATTGAATTATAGTTTCTTTGAAATTTTGTTTCACGATATCCACTTAATTCACGATATCCACTTAAAAGGAGTACATATGAAAAAACAGATAATAAGCGCGGCTCTTGCCGCGGTAATTTCAGCGGGGGTATTCGTCAGCCCAGTTCAGCGGTACGTCGGAACATCTACGGTCGCTTTCGCGGCTGAAACCGTTTCAGCACCGAAGGCTTCCAGAAAGTCCGGAACCTATTCCAGTTCCGGAACGCTGACTGTGAGCCTCACAGCGGACAGCGGCTCGCAGATTTACTACAGCACCGGGGGAAGCTACAAACTGTATACAAAGACGCTGAAAATCACAAAGAACACAACGCTGAAATTCTACGCGCAGAAAAACGGCGCCAAGAGCAAAACTGTCACCGTAAAATACAAGCTGACACCTAAGGTCAAGGTCACTAACGCCGGCGGCAATTTCGACAGCGCCGTAACCGTGAAGCTGTCATCCACTGCTTCCGGGGTGAAGTTCTACTACACTCTCGACGGCAGCAAGCCTACCAAATCCTCCGCGCTCTACACCACCAAGGGAATAACTGTCAGCAAGTCCGCAAAACTGCGCGTGCTCGCCGCAAAGACCGGCTGGTCGGGAAAATATCTTGCCGAGGAATACACTATAAGCGGCTCCGAGGAAACCTCTACCCTTTCCGGCGAAAGCATTCTTGAGGACTACAAGAGCAAGTACGCCTACAATACGCTGACCGCAAAGCAGAAAAAGCTGTACGAAGTTATCTACAACGGCGCGGCGGCTCATAAGGACAACCTCAATGTCGCGGGGGAGGGATTCACCGAAAACGACATGGACAAGGCGTACTGGGCGTTCGACTACGACAATCCCCAGTTCTTCTGGCTTGCAAACGGCTACAGATTCACCACAATGGGCGGCGAGATAATCAGTGTAAACATGGTATATTCACGCTCGGCAGCTGAGGCAGCAAAGATTCAGCCCCTGTTTGACGCGGCGGCTCAGAAGGTGATAGACAAGGCGCTCGCGCAGGACAACCTGTTCGACCGGGTGCTTGTTATCCATGACGCCATTACTGAAATGACCACCTACAATGCCAAGGCTCCCAGCTACAAGTCCGAGGCGGACGGTCCCCTTGTTTACGGAGAGGCTCTCTGCGAGGGTTACGCGAAAGCGTTCATGTACCTCTGTCAGTCGGTCGGGATACAGTGCTTCTGCGTTGCGGGCTACGCCGGTGAGGATCACATGTGGAACATGCTCCAGCTTGACGGGGAATGGTATCACATGGACATCACCTGGGACGACTCCGGCACATATGAGTATTTCTGCGTTCCGGATTCACAGATGTTCGCCGACCACACACTGCGCAATACATTCCCAGTACCCAAGGCTACAGCCACCAAGTATTCCTACAGCGAAGTAATGGGCATCACGACCTACACCGACGTAAACAGCGCGTACAATGGTCTGGTCGAGCAGGCGGCGAAGAACTACAAGAACGGCGTCTATGAAACGACCATCTATGTAAAGCAGGGAATTATGAACAGCCTGATGGCAAAGGTGAACCAACAGCAGTTCTTTGCAGACCTCCGAGAAAAGGGCTGCGACAGCAACGGCTGGAGATCAAGCAGCACCAGCAAGTCCCTCACGATAACGCTGACCTGACGTTCAGGCGCAGCGCAGTGCCGCTTCAGCAATAGCACACGCAGACAGTATCGCCAGATAGACCAGGAACCGCAGGGTATACTCCCCGGCGGCGGGGCTTGTCGAGACGATACTGTTTTTGTCAGAGGACACCAGCCGCAGAAGCTGCGACGACATTCCCGAGGAAGTCCCCGCAGCGAATATCACGGCGGCGGCGCACCCGGCACAGCCAGGCGCAAGACGTAATGCGTTCATTCCCTCAATCGTGAACGCTCCGGCGAGGGCAGCTCCGGTTCCAAGCCCGCAAATAAGCGGAGCAGCCCACACCAGCAGCCTTCCAAGCGCGAAAAAACCGCAGACGTACTCTGAAATCAGAAACGCCGCTCCCCAGAAAAGCCGACGCAAAAGCAGACCGAGAAAATCTCCGGAGACGCACAGCAGGCTCCCGGAAATATCCGCGCCAGGTGCGGAAGCCGCGATGTAAATTCCCAGAATAAGCCCGGCGGCGGTCAGGAACGTGTACAGCATAGGAATTCCGCTGCGGCGGCGATAGGTGCTCCGCGCGGCTCGGGGAAGCTCGGCGGTTTCCGGGATTCTTTCGGAGGGTGTGATATCCCGTTCGGCGGAATCCGCAGAATTCGATTCGTCAGGGTCGTAAGGTATGAAAACTCTGTCGGATTCTGGAGTTTCGGAGCTTTCGCGCGGGTCACCCGGAATATCGCGGGGCTTAGTTTTCTGTTTTACGGTGGCTCCGGAAAGGGCATCCGCGCGGATATTCGTGTAGTTCACGGAATACGTCAGGTAGTTTTCCCGTGGCTCCGGGGAAAGTTTATCCGGATTTTTTGGCTGGGTCATCAGAATGGTGTTTTCCATATTTCAGCATCTCCATTGGCAGCATTCTCTTTTTTAGATGTATATGCTGTCCGGACAGGTTTGATAACTCAAAGGCGGTGACAACATGAAGACTTCAGAGGAAGCGGCGCTCGGCAGGGTGCTTGCAATATCGCGCGAGGCGTACTCCGCGGTGAAAAACGGCGAAACAGAGCTGAATCAGGTGGCCCTGCTGGACGCACTTTCCGCAGCGCTGTCCCACGTCAATAACGAAAAAAAGCCCCTTGCAAAGTGCATGAGAGCTTTAAAATCAGAGATAAAACGTGCCGGAAAGCCATTTTACGAGCGCGTGAAACCACAGTTTTCACCGATCGTTCCGATACCGCAGTTTGATTTCACAACGGCTATGAAGCACATTCCTGCAATAATTTACGGCAACGACCAGATATGCCAGAAGCTGGTCAGCGGCGAAATCGACAAGGCGTGCTCAATGGCTGACGCGATGAAGAGTTACCCGGGATTCCTGTACGGAGAATTCGAGGCGCTGACCCCGGCGCAGTTCTACGAGCTGGTATTCGGATACTACCCCAAGATTTACGACGAACCATTCATGGAACAGATGAAAGAACTGTTTAATTAAGTGAGCCTGACAAAACAGGCTCCATGACTTCGCATAGCTGCGCAAAAA
>OLRE01000047.1_pt1 | contig 131928 bp, 119 predicted proteins | sample 1672461 | NCBI WGS metagenome assembly OLRE01 (sample SAMEA3136688, study PRJEB25190) | human gut metagenome | biome: human gut; feature: human-associated habitat; material: faeces | place: Austria | collected 2013
GTACATGGCCTCCATTTCCCCGGAACCCGATCCTGGGGCGTATAGGCCGCCGTGAGGGGTATTTTCACGTAGCGGAGCCTGTCGCGCATACTCCCCGCACGGGCTATGATCTCGTTGGCCCCGGCGATGGGACAGTTATTGAACCCGCGGAGCGGCATCTCCATATTGCTCTGCCCGCCGGCGAACCAGACTTCACCGATCAGTACGTTGTCGAGTACGACCCGCTCGCCGCTTACGATCGTCACCTGCTGCGGCTCGTAACTGCCGGCCGGGGTGTTCACCCGCGCAGACCAACGGCCGTCGGCATCGCTTCGCACGGTGCATTCGGCACCCCACGAGGTCTCGATCCGCACCGTGGCACGGGGATCGGCCCAGCCCCAGAGGCGGCATTGGGCATTTTGCTGGAGCACCATGTCGCTGCCGATGATCTCGGGCAGTTCGACCTTGGCCGCGGCACCCCATGCGGCGGCAAGGCAAATAAGGGACAAAATGAGTTTCTTCATATCGGTGCGGTATCAATTTATTTCCCGCAAAATTACATTTTTTCCGGCAACCGGGAATACCCCGCGTGCATAAAAACAACCCGGGTGTTAATATAGGTATCGAATTTTTTCGAAAATTCCCGTCCGGAAATTTGGTTTGTTTTATAAACTACTTTATATTTACAACAGATTTATAAGCCAAGAGAGTCATTTCACACCGCAAACCTATGGAACTTCTGGAAAACACCACCGACAAACGCCGTCTTTTCGGCCGCTGGTTCGCCCGCCGTATCATCACCTACGTCGCGGTATGCGCGTTCCTCACCTTCGTCAATTGGTACACCTCGCCCCACTACTGGTGGGTGGTATGGGTCATGGCCGGCTGGGGGCTGAACCTGATCCTCTCGCTGGTCTGGTACCTGACGGGCTGCGACGAAGACAAAGATTACCGTTAAACCCATAAAAATCCCGGTTATGAAAACCTTACACCTGTTACTGGCCGCCAGCTTCATGCTGGCCTCCACGGCCGTCTCGGCCAAGACGCTCGAAGTCACCGTATCGGACATTCGCAACGACAAGGGCAACATCCTCGTCATGGCCAAGGTCGCCGGGCAGGAACAGCCCGTCTACGGCATGGCGGCCGCAAAGGCCGGCAAAGTTGTCGTGACGCTCGAAGGCATCGAAGCCGATGCGGCCGAGCTTTCGCTTTTCCACGACGAAGACGGCGATTACAAAATGAAGATGGGCGAGCGCGGCCCCGCCGAAGGCTACGCCACCCGAAAATGCAAGCTTCCCGCCGAGCACAACACGGCCACGCTGAAGCTCTACTATCCTGCCACCGAAAACGAATAGGCGCATGTACCACCCGCAGCTCACCGCACTGCTGCTCGCCGCGACGATCCCGGCCGCAGCTCAACATACCCTCCGGGGGCGCGTCCTGGAGGGCGAGAGCCCGGTCGGCTACGCCACGACAGTCCTGCTGCGCGACGGACGCCAGGCAGCGGGCACGACGACCGACGACGCAGGGGGCTTCGTGCTCACGGCGGATACGGGCCGTTACACGCTCGTACTGCGGCACGTCGCCTACCGGCCCTTCGAACAGGAGGTATGCGTCGCCGCAGCGGATACCGACCTCGGGGATTTGCCCCTTGCACCTCTCGGAATCAGCGAGGTGACGGTGACCGCCGAGACGGTGACACGGCAGGCCGACAGGTTCGTGGTCAGCATCGGGAATACGCCCGCACTCGCGGGACAGGACGGCACCGAACTGCTGGCGCGGGCGCCGGGCGTATGGCTGGGTGACAACGGCATCTCGATCAACGGCGCCGGCGGTACGAAAGTCTACGTGGACGGCCGCGAGCTGAAAGGTTCGGCGGAGGAGACCACCACCTACCTGCGCAGCCTGACCGCAGCCGACATCGCCCGCATCGAGGTCATGCCGCTGGCCGGCGCCGAGTTCGCAGCCGACACGCGCGGCGGGGCGATCCTCATCACGCTCCGGCGGCGCCGCGACGGCGGCATGGACGGCAACCTGCAATTCTCCACGGTGCAAAGCAATCGGATAGCGGGCTATACCCCTTCGGGGCGTATCGGCATCCGCATAGGGCGCTGGACACTCACCGCATCGGGGTCGGGAAGCTTCACTCCGGTTGCCGAAAGCCGCTTCACGGAGACCCGCGAACAAGCCGGGCAGCCGCTGCCCTTCGCCGGCAGGAGCGATTCGAAGAGCCGCACAAACTACGGGCGCGGGCATTTCTCCGCGGTCTTCGACCCGACGCCGAAACACACCGCAGGTTTCGACATCGAATACACGGAACGCAGCACCCACATGCCGACCCTGTCGCGCACCACACTCGGACAAACCCAGAGCGACAGCCGCTACCGCCAGCACATGGGCGGGAATACCCTGACCGCAACCGCCAATTACATCTGGAAGATCGACACGCTGGGATCGCAGTTCAAACTGATCGCCGACTACACGCGTTACACCTCCCACGGCGACAACAGCTACCATACGACGACCTGCGCACCCGGAACCCTGCGCGACTCGCTCTACGAATCCGCCACGGGTTCCGTGTACGACATCCTGACGGCCGACGCCGGGCTTACGCGCAAACTGCCGCACGGCCTGACACTGCGCGCGGGACTGCGCTACACCCGCAACGGCATGGCGGACGACAGCCGCTACGCAGCACAGACGCAGGGCACATGGCTGGCACTGCCCGAATACAGCTACGACCAGCACTACACCGAGCAGATCGGCGCGGCCTACGCCTCGCTGGAATACAGCGCCGGACGGTGGGAGCTTTCGGCCGGGCTGCGCGGCGAATACACCTCCGTCGCATCGCAGACGCTCGACCGCTCCTATTTCGGGTTGTTCCCAAACGTTTCGGTCAGCCGCGCGCTCAACGCCCTGCGCACATGGCTGCTCGTGGCGCAGTGGAGCCGCAACATCGAACGCCCGGCATTCCCGGCGCTGAACCCCGCACGGATCCGCATATCGGATTACAGCTGGCAGTCGGGCAACCCCTCGCTGCGGCCGACCTACATACACCGTTTTTCGCTCACGGCCGTATGGAAATACCGTTACACGCTCACCGTGGGCGGCAACCTGCACCACGACCTGATTCGCGAAATCGCACACAGGGAGGCAACCGACCCGGACGCCGTGTATATCCGTCCCGAAAACCATTACACGGAGAACCACTGGTTCGTGGCGGCGAGCGTCCCGGCGAAAATCACCCGCTGGTGGAACCTCTCGGTCAATGCCGTCGGGGTGATGCAGCGCATCCGGCTCAACAGCACCGACAGCCCTGCGACGCACTACCTGATGTTCGCCGACGCCACCTGCTCGTTCACGCTGCCGGCCGGGTTCTTCGCCGAAGCCGTCTACCGTGCCCAAAGCCGCCTCTACTCGGGCAACAGCGAGGTCGGGCCGCGCCACACGCTCTCGGCGACCGTCAAAAAACAGCTCTTCGGCAAACGCCTGACGCTTTTCTGCACCCTGTCGAACATCACCGGCTGCGACTGGGAGTTCGCCTCCCTGACCGACGGCATGCGGCGCACGATCGACACACGGCAAGCCTGGTCGGGGCGCTTGTGGAAAGTCGGCGCGGCCTGGAATTTCCGCACCGGCAACAAATTCCGCGCCCGCACCGTCGAAAGCGCGGCGGAAACCCAGCGCAAGCGCCTCGTGAAAAGCACGGAACAATAAAAAATAATTCGTAACTTTATCCCCAGTAACCCACCATCCGCCATGGAAGAAAAAAACCTCGACGCAGACCAGAGCATCGAACTCATCCAGCAGATGATCCGCGGCACCCGCCAACGGCTCTCATTCGGCAGCAGCAACCTGTTCCTCCTGTGGGGATACCTGCTGGCCGCGACCGCCATCGTGATCTTCGTCCTGCTGAAAACCACCGACTGCCGCACCTGGCTATGGTTGTGGCTGCCAGCCGCGACAACAGGGGGCGTCGTGACCTGGTGGCATAACAGGTTCCGCGCCCCGCAGGTCAAAAGCTACACCGACCGGCTGCTGGAACAGATATGGAGCTGCATAGCCTCACTGGTCGTCCTGTCGGCGATCCTGATTTGCGGGTACGACCCGTGGGCGGTCGACCCGCTCTTTCCCGCGTTGCTGCTGATCGGCGCCGGGCTCTTCATCTCGGGGCAGGTGATCCGCAACAGATACATGTACTACGCGTCATGCATCGTCGTACCGATCGGCTTCGGCATTACCCGCGACTCGTGGCTCAATGCCGACCCCGACTACAACCTGCTGCAATTCGCCGCAGCGATCCTCATCGGGCTCACGGGTGCCGGCTATGCACTCAGGCGGCAGGTAAGGCGCGATGCGGACAAAGTGGCGAAATCAAACGACGCGCATGACTGAAGATAAGAAACTGAACGCCGCCGAGAGTCTGGTACTCATCGGCCGCATGATCGAAAATACACGCAACCGCATGGCCGGCAGCGCCGGGCTCCACCTGCTGACATGGGGTTATGTTACGGTCGCCACGACACTCGCCGTCTGGGGGCTGGCAAGCTATTTCGACAACACACACTGGAACTACCTTTGGTTCATGCTGCCGGTAGCCGGCTACCTCATAACCCGCCTGCTCGGATCCGAAACGACCGGATCCTGTTCCCGCACTTACGTCGACCAGGTGATAGACATAATCTGGAAGGTCATCGGGTTCGCCGCCCTGCTGGTCGGCTCGCTGGCGGTGCTGCTCATCATCCGGATTCCGGTAACGTTCACCATCCTGCTGATGATCGGCATGGGAATCGCCATCACCAGCCTGATTCTGCGGTTCACGCCCGGCATCGCCGGAGGTACGGCGGGGATCGTATTGGGATCGGTTTCACTCGCGATTACCGACCACTGGCACCTCGTATTATTCACGGCAGGATTCGTCCTGATGCTGATCATCCCGGGGCACCTGCTCCACTACCGTTATAAACATTCCGGGCAGTACCGTGCCGACAAGGGCGGCGGCGAAACACCCGACGCCCACTGAAACGACATGAAACGGACGCAAAAACACATCGCTATGGAAGACAAGCAACTGAATGCCGCCGAGAGCATCGCGCTCATCAGCCGCATGATCGACAACACCCGCAACCGTATGCTGCGCAACTCGGGACGGCCGTTCCTGGTCTGGGGTTACGTGACCGTCTTCACGACGCTCTTGGTCATGGGTGCGGTGTATTATTTCCAGAATCCGAAATGGAACATCCTGTGGATGCTGCTCCCCGTACTGGGCGCATTGCTGATGTGGCTGACACGCGACAAGCATACCGAAGGCAAAGTCAGCACGTTCGTCGACCGCGTCATCAACAACGTATGGCTGGTAATGGGCCTCACGGCGTGGTTCGTCAGCATGCTCTCGCTTTTCAGCCAGATACGGCTGCCGATCCTGTTCATCATCCTGCTGACGATGGGCATGGGAACCACGATCACGGGGCTGATCATCCGGTTCCGCCCGGCCACCGCCGGCGGTACGGCGGCTATCGTCCTCGCTCCCGTTTCGCTCATCGTGAGCGGTTACTGGATGCCGGCCCTCTTCGCCGCCGGATTCGTCGTGATGATGATTATCCCGGGGCATATCCTCAACTACAAGTCGAACCATACAAATAAATAACGCAATGGACAGGCAGAAAATATCCGAAACGGAAGCGCTGGACATCATCGCCCGCGTCTTCGACCGCAATATGCGCCGCATGAATTACGTGCGGGGCGAATTGTTCATCTTCTGGGGAGCGTTGCTCAGCCTCACGGCGCTGGCCGAATACGGGCTTTACCACTGGACAGGCGACGTGCGCGTACTGTGGAGCTGGCTGGCACCGCTGGTCTGCGGCTATATTTGGACGGTTCACAATTCGCGGCGGAAGGCCCTCGTCCGCACGGGGTTCGACGACCTGCTGATCCTGATATGGGGCATGCCGGCGATGATCTCGGCCGCCGCGATCGTCTATGCCGTAACCATCCCCGGGAATACGATAAACCCCGTAGGCGTCATGCAGCTGCTGCTCGGCACGGCACTGGCCATCACCGCCGAATTCTACCGGGGCAAAGGTTCCCAGCAATCGGGATCGTTCGCAGCGTTGCTCATGCTCTCGGTCTTCGAGCTCATCATGGCGTTCAACTATACGTTCCGCATGCCGTTCGACGCCCAGGGCGGAACATGGATGCTCGAACTCTCCGCCCATGGCATACTGCTCGTACTGCTACCCGGTTTTATCCTCCGCCACATAACCCGCAAGCAATGTTCAAAGAACTGAATCCCCTGTTGCATTCGGAACTGAGACTGGCCGTGATGTCGATCCTCATCGGGGTCGAGAGCGCCGACTTCGTCTTTATCCGGCAGCAGACAGGGGCCACGGCGGGCAACCTTTCGGTACAACTGGACAAGCTGGCGAAGGCGGATTATATCGAAATCGAAAAGACCTTCCGCGGGAAGATGCCCTGCACGGTCTGTCGCATCACGGACACCGGGCGCGATGCCTTCGCCGAATACGTCGCGGCGTTGCAGACCTACATAAAAAGATAGCCCCGAAACACCCCGCAGCGGAACGCCGCGTTTGTTGCCTCTGCTACGGCACCCCGGAAAGGCACCGTATCCGAATTTAAATCGCAAAATTTACATCGTACAGAAGAACGTCACCAGGAACGGGACGCTGAAATCGAGCACGCAGCCGTGGAAGACCGACACCACGGCATAGGGTTTTCCTGCGGACTGCGTGATGATCGGCAGGGTGGTATCGAAAGTCGTGGCGCCGCCGATCGAGACGGCGGCCAGCGGCCCGAACCACCGGGCGACGAGGGGCGCGGCCAACAGCGTGAACAGCTCGCGCATGACATTGCAGAGCAATGCCACGGTTCCCAGCTCCGCACCCCGGAAATCGGCGATGAAGATACTCGAAAGCGAGTAGTAGCCGAACCCAGCGCCGACGGCCATCGTGTCCCCGGCCGTAAGCGGCGGCAGGAGCAGTGTCGACAAAGCGGCGCCGGCCAGCGTACCGACGGCCGTCATCACGGGCAGCAGCGCCAGCCGCGGATCGAGCCGCCGGACACGTCCCGCGAGGGTCGTATCGTTGCCGAGGGTGATCCCCACGCAAAACATCAGGGCATAGAGCACATAGGCGCTGAGGCGCGACCCCGCCACGTCGAACGGCAAGGCGGAGGAGAGCCCCGCCAGACATCCTGCGACGAAAAAGGCGACGATCACCAGACTCCCCCGCAAGGCGCCCCACATCGAAAGCGCCGCGTCCGCCCCACTTACGACGTGCTCCCCCGCAATACGCCCGGCGTTCTGTCCGGGACACTCCACTGCAACGGCCGGCCCGGGCATTCCCGTACCGGCAGAGGTCGTAACGCGCGGTTGCGGCGCCTCGATCCCCGCAGCGACAGCCCCGGCCTGTTCCGGCATCCCTTCTGCGGGAGGCCGGGATGCGGTTCCCCGCCGGACGCAGCGCCACAACAGCCACGACATGCAGATACTGCCCGCGACCGAGCATGCGAAGATGACGAAGGCCGTGCGTCCGAAGGTCGCCATACCACCCACGACGGCAGGGTCGGAACCGACTTCCAGTCCCAGCAGGAACAGCAGGAGCCAGATAATCACGGTAATCATACGGGAGACGAATACGAGGCGCCAGCTCGACAGCAGGCGCCCCGCAATGATTCCTCCGATGATGACGGCAAAAATGACAAGCATCGTTTATTCCTGCTTCGCCGTGAGTTTTTCGATCTGTTTATCGGCCTCGACCGCAAGTTTGTCGGCCTGTTTGCGGGCTTCCTCGACCAGTTTGTCCCCGGCCTTCTCGGCAGCCAGCTTGGCTAGCGCACCTTTCTCCTTCGCACCGTCGATAAGCTTCGTCCGTTGCGCCTGGGCGGCCTCGACGAGTTTCTCACCCGCCTTCCTGGCCTCGGCCCGGAGGTTGTCGGCCTGTTTGCGGATCTCCTCGCCGAGCGACTCGCTGCCCGTGAGCTTCTGGATCTGCTGGTCGACGACGTTCTTCACGGCCTGCTCGGCAGCCTCCTTCACACCGAGCGTGATCTTGGGCGAGGTGAACGTGCCGCCGATACCGACGTTGACCGATTGCAGGATACCGCCCGTCGAACCGGCCGGGAGGGCTACCCTGGCCGTATAGTCGATGGTCTGGTCGAGCCCCGTCGAACCCGACATGTTGATCCTGATGTCGCCCATCTTCAGGTCGAAAGGCTCCGTAGCGATACGTCCGTCGCGGATGGCGAAGCGGATAGCCACGTCCTTGGCCTCGATCTTACGCAGGTTGTCGTTGTTGAGCGCCTTGGCCAGTGCATCGAACGCCTCAATGTTCTGGATGCGGATATTGGCCGACTTGATCTCGCCCGTGGCGTTGACCGACTGCAGGTCGGGCGACATCTGCGCATCGAGCGTCGCGGACATATCGAGCGAGAGCGAATAGTCGCCGCCCGTCTTGGCAAAGACCGGGACGAGTTTCTGCACCATCTCCAACTCGTCGAAGGTCTTGGAGAACGATGCCCCCGAAAGCCCCAGCGAGAGTTTCAGCGCCGGGCGCTGCGGATCGGAGGCCGTCGAGTAGCTGCCCGATGCGGTAGCCGTACCTCCGAAGAGCTGCATACGCAGGCGGCTGAGCGACAAAGTTCCGTCCGCCATGCGCATTTCGCCGGTGATGCCGCCGATGGTCATCTTCTGGAACAACACCTTCTGCAACTCGGTATTGAGCGAAAGGTCGAGGTTGCGCGGGACTTCGAGCGCCTGCGCGGGAGCAGGAGACTCGGCGGGCGTTTGGGCAGCAGCTTCCCCGCCGGCGGTTTCTTCGTCGGCCGGCATGGCGTTCATGATCTCGTTCAGGTCGAGCAGGTCGGATTTCACGTAAAGGCGCCCGGAGAGCTTGTCGCCCCGCAGCAGGTAGCCGATATACCCCGTAAGCTGGCCGTTGGCCGCAAGGTCGCTCTTACCCACGGTCACGCCGAACTCGCCCAGCGTCATCGACGCCGGGGTGATCGTAGCCGCGGCACGGCGGATATGCACCGCGGGCAGGCCGGGCATGGAGAGGCCGAGTTTCTCGACGACGAACGTCCCCGAGGCGCCGATCTGCCCGTAACGGGCCTTCTCGACATCGGACATGCGCCCCGAAACCTTCACGTCGGCGCTAATCAGTCCGCTCAGGGCTACATCCTCACCGAGCGGGTAAACCTCTTTCACCGCCCCCAGGTCTACCCGTCCGTCGGCCGCGGCGCGGAATACCGGATCGCTGACCAGGTTCGTCGCATAGAGCGATGCCGAAAGCGTGTTTCCCGCCATGCGGAGCGTGAATTCCGAAAGGTCTACCTCGGTCTTGTCCATGACGCCGCCGGGGTTGGCTATCCGTACGGCGATATTGATTCCGTCGACCGCCTTGGGCAAAGACGAATACTGGAAAATGCCGTTGCGCACCTCAGTCTTGAGTTCGAAGGCCGGGAGCGCCGCCCCGCGCATCTCGCCACGGGCCCACAGCGCCATCGAAAGTTCGCCGGAGGCGGACAGGTTGCGGAAATCGCGGGTATAGAATGCCGGGACAAGCGAAAGCACGTCCTTGAACTGCACCTTGTCGCATCCGGCCGTAATATCCATAGCCACGGCATCGTCCTTCATTTCGGCCCAGCCGTCGAGCGTAAGCTCGATCGCATTGAGGCGCAGACGGTTCCGGGAGAAGGTAAAACGGTTGTTCTTCAGGTCGGCCGCGATCACGGCGTCGAGCTCCGCCTCGGCGTCGCTCAGCAGCGGAATTCCGCCCGAAACCAGCCGCACGGCACCGGCCGTAAGCCGCAGGTCGAGGTCGGTCTGGTCGGCCGACATGTCGCCCCGCAGGCGAAGGGAGAGGGGTGCCGTCGAAAAACGCATGCCCGTCGAATCGTCTTCATAGCGGATCGTCGCGTCGCTGATCCTGAAATCGCGAATCGAGAGGCTGAACGACGAAGAACCCTCCTCCGAAGCCCCTTCCCCGGCAGCGGGTTCCTCCCCCGAAGCCTTCACGATGTCCCAGTTGACCTTGCCGTCGGCGAGTTTATGCGCGTGCAGCGCAGGCTCGGCGAGGATGACCTTCGTCACTTCGAACCCGTCGTCGCCGAACAGCGACATCGGGTTCACGACGACCGATATGCGGTTCGCGGCAACGATCGTATCGCCTTCGAACGGCCCCGCGCCCACGACGGTCAGCCCTTTCAGGTCGAGCGACGCGCGCGGGAAATGGCGCAGCAGGCAGATGTCGAGTTTTTCGAAATCGACCCGTGCGTCGAGCATCTCATTGGCTTCGCGCTTCACGATCTGGGCGATCTTCCCCCTCAGCAACATCGGGGCGACAAAAGCCGCCACCAGAACAACGGCCACGACAATGGCCACAATCTTCACGATTTTTTTCATTTCCTATCTGTTTTAAAGACGAAAACCGTAGTCCCCGCCTCTTCGAATCCGATTTTACGGTAAAGGGCCCGGGCAGCTTCGCGCGCAGGGTTCGAGGTGAGCATCACCTTCGCAGCACCGATGCGGGCGGCATGCTCCGTGGCAGCCTTCACCAGCGCCTCACCGGCACCGCAGCCGCGGGCTGCGGCATCGACCACCACATCCTCGACCCATGCCTTCCGGCCCGAAGGTACGTCGTACCACACCAGCGTCAGCACCCCGGCGATCCGGCCATCCAGCCGGGCGGCGAACAGCGCCGCGCCATCGCTGCACACAACACGTTCCATGGCCTGGCGGGAGAGTGCCCCCAGCCGGGGCGAAAGCTGAGGCATGAGCCTTGCGAACGCCTCGGCGAGTTCATCGGATACCTCTGTCACACACTCTATTTCGACCGCCATACTTCCCGGATATTTTTCACAAAGTTAATCTTTTTTTCGAAACCCCGGCTTTTTGCCCGTATCCCGGCTGCCATATGCCGAAAAAAGAGTATTTTTGTCCCGTTCGGGACAGGCAGGCAAACCGACACCCCGACACGGCCCCGTGCCACCCTGCGGCGGATCGTACGCCGGGCGACCGGTGCAGTGACGGACAGCCCCCTCCCTCCGGCGCGGAGAAAACGCCCGGGGAGGGGGGGGGGGCAGGAGCTCATGCGCCGACAAGCCCGGGGAATCCCCGGGCCGAATCCCGGCCGAAACCGTAAAAACATTATGGAAAACATGAAAAAATATGCATTCCCGCTCGCGGCGCTTTTTTTCGCCGCCTGCAATTCCGGCGAAGAGACCACTACCACGCAGATCCAGGAGCCCGTCGCCACGATCCTCGAATACACCCCGGCACCGGGCCAGTTCATCAACGGCACGATGGCCGGGTTCGACCATGTGGCATCGGAGGCAGACGCCCTGCGCTATGCCGCCGACCGCCTCGCCTCGAACAACTGGGTTTCGCTCGGCGGCTGGGGAGGCCGCATCGTGGCGGCCTTCGCGGAACCCGTGCCCAACACGGGCGGATACGACCTCTACGTCAAAGGCAACCAGTTCGACACGTCGTCCGAACCGGGCATCGTGTGGGTGTCGCAGGACGCCAACGGGGACGGAGCGCCCAACGATACGTGGTACGAGCTGCGGGGCAGCGAATACGACAACGCCGAGACGATCCGCGGCTACAAGATCACCTATACCCGCCCCGCGGAGGCGGACGCCCCGGTAGCCTGGAGTGACAACACGGGCGGCAGCGGCACGATCGACCGTGTGAAAGAACACACGCAGGCCTACTACCCCGAATGGCTCGGGGAGCAATTCACATTCGAAGGGACACGGCTGCCGGACAATATCGGAAAAGCCGGGGAAAAATGGACGATGGAGCCTTTTGCATGGGGTTACGCCGACAACTATTCGGCCTCCGACCGCACCGGCATGACCAACCGCCTGCGGATCAGCGACGCCGTAACGGCCGATGGCGCCCCGGCCAACCTCGCACAGGTCGACTTCATCATGGTGCAGACAGGGGTGAATGCCAAAGCGCCCCTGATCGGCGAGGTATCGACCGAGGTGAGCGGCATCGGCTGCTACCGCACCGTCACGAAAAAACAATAACCGCACACGGCGACCCGCCCTGCCCGTGGCGGCATAGCCCCGAATCCCGGAAACGATGACCCTCCGCGACCAACTGCTCGAACTCCAGGAGCCGAAATACATGAAATTCACCGCGGCACTGATGCCGGGCGTGGAAAACGTATTGGGCATACGCCTGCCGGTACTGCGCAAGATAGCCCGCCAGATCGCCGCAGGCGACTGGCGCACATACCTGGCCGAAGCCGAGGATTTCTATTTCGAGGAGCGGATGTTGCAGGGGCTGGTGATCGGCTGCGCCCGCTGCACGCCGGCCGAGAAGCTGGAGCATGTGGCGCGCTTCGTGCCCAAAATCAACAACTGGGCGGTCTGCGACTGTTTCTGCTGGCGCCTGAAGGCGGCCGAACGGCAGCCGATGTGGGAATTCATACAGCCCTATTTCCGATCCGAAGCCAAATACGACGTGCGTTTCGCCGTGGTGACGGGGCTGGGGAATTTCGTCGACGGGGAGCACCTCGAGGCACTGCTGCAACTGCTCGACGGCGTCCGCCACGAAGCCTACTACGCCCGTATGGCCGTGGCATGGGCGGTGTCGGTCTGCTACATAAAATTCCCGCAGCGGACACACGAGTGGCTCGGCAGCTGCTCGCTCGACGACTGGACATTCAACAAATCGCTGCAAAAAATCGTCGAATCGTTGCGCGCGAGCGACACGGACAAACAGGCGATCCGCGCCATGAAACGGCGCAAACAGGCAACTTCACGGGCCGCCGTGAACCCGCGCCCCGGCACCGAAACGGCCGGGCAGGCGGAAAAACGGCCTGGACAGGCCCCAAAACAACCGACAGACGGTAAAACGGCAGCCCGGCGACGGCGCCCGGCAGAAAAACAGGGCGCACGGCACAGATTTGCAAAATAATGTTACCTTTGTGTAAGAAATTCCAAAACGAGCCCCTATGCGCAAACTGGTAATTATCCCGACATACAACGAGAAAGAGAATATTTCGGCGATGATCGACAAGGTCTTCTCGCTGCCCGAGACTTTCGAAATGCTCGTCATCGACGACGGTTCGCCCGACGGCACCGCAGCAATCGTCAAAGAGCGCCAGCAGGAATTCCCCGCGACGCTGCACCTGCTGGAACGCAGCGGCAAGCAGGGGCTGGGCACGGCCTATCTGACGGGGTTCCGCTGGGGACTGGACAACGGGTTCGACTACATCTGCGAAATGGACTGCGACTTCTCGCACAATCCCGACGATCTGCTACGGCTGTACCAGGCTGCGGCCGAAGGGAACGACGTAGTGGTAGGTTCGCGTTACGTGCAGGGCGTGAACGTCGTGAACTGGCCGATGTCGCGCCTGCTGATGTCCTACTTTGCCTCGATGTACGTACGCATCGTGACCCGCATGCCCCTGCGCGACGCAACGGCGGGGTTCGTCTGCTACTCGCGCCACGCGCTGGAGACGATCGACCTCGACGCCGTGAAGATGAAGGGATACGGGTTCCAGATCGAGATGAAATACTCGGCATGGCGGCTGGGACTCAAACTCAAGGAGGTGTCGATCATCTTCGTCGAACGCCGCGAGGGCACCTCGAAAATGAGCGGCGGCATCTTCCGCGAAGCATTCTTCGGCGTACTGGGACTTCCGTTTCGTTCGATCAGGAGCACGAAAAACCAGTGACGGCCATCCGGCAGGAATACGGACGCCAGCCTCCCGGAAGGCTGGCATTTATGCATACGTACTTTACAGCGGAATCCGAGCACCCCGGAAATCAGAACGTAAAGAAATAGTTCATGAAGAAATTCCAGAAGGTGACCACCCCGATGGCAAATAATTTAGCCAGGTAGAAATTCAGTTTCCAGCGTTCGTGCAGCAGATAGATCGTGAGGTTGTTGATCACGAGCCCGACGGCTGCGATACCGAGGAAACGGAGGTATTGCCCGGCAATGTCGGGGTTTTCATTATGGAACGTCCAGATGCGGTTCAGGACATAGTTCGAGGTCGACGCACAGAGGAACCCCAGCGAATTGGCCAGGTACTTGTTCAGGCGCAGCCACTCCTTGCAAAGGTAAGTGATCCCGAAATCGACGAAGACCCCCGAACCGCCGACGACACAGAATTTGATGAACTGCTGGATCATGGTGCGACGACCTCCGTGCGGAGAGGTTTCCCGTTAAACCAATTCGTATACCCATCGCGGCGCAGGGCGAAACCGGCATCGAAACCGGCGCCGGAGAGTTGCTCCGGGACGACGAACCGCACCTCGCGCGTGATGGTATCCCCGGCCGGGATATTGAAATGCTCCCCCGTATCGAATTCCTCGACACGGAAGCGGCCGTGCTTCCAGAGCATCACGAGCGACCGATCCCCGCAGACCCCGATCGCATAGGGATAGGGGTTCGAGATGCGCAGCGTCAAACGCAGCGTATCGCCCGCAACGACCTGTTCGGGCAGCCCCGTAAAGGCAATATCCACCAGGCGCGTCGGATGAAAATGCGGGTCGACGAACCACGAAAAACGTTTGCCGTTGGGCAACACGACGCTCCGGACGCGGCCCGTGGTATCCGCCCCGTCGTAAGGCGTTTCGACCAGCACCTCGTGTCCCGCGAAGCGCGTATCGTCATCGCGGAACTGCCACTGGTGCGTACGGTAGCGGATATTGGGCTGGCAGTAGGCCTCGCCCCCGGTATAGAAGGCGTATTTGGCCGCGACGGCATAGCCATGGCGGAAAACGACGGGGCGGCCGTCGGCGATCCCGGCGATCCGGCCGTAGCTCGCAGGATTGTCGAAGACCTCGAAACGCAGGCCCAGCGGATTGAAGATCATTTCGAGACGTACCAGACCGACCAGCAAAACGGTCGCCAGCCCGGCGCACATCAGGTAACGCCGCGTGCGGGAATGCCGGCGGGCATAGGTGAAAAGCGTATAGATCAGGCCGAAAACGGCGACGATCACCCATTGGGGTTGCACGTAACCGCGAAATGTCGAGAGCAGGAAAAAAACGATGAACGCCACGGGGATAAACTTCAGCGCACGTTCGACGGCGTTTTGCGGCTTCACGGCGATCCAGGCCTTCACGTACAACGGCACGAAGAAGGGATTGAAGACCACCAGCAGGTTGAGCAGGTATTCGGCGACATAATTGGGCCGGAACACCGAATTACGCCCCGCCAGATGATAGGCCAGCGAGGCCCAGTCGTGCTCGTACTGCCACACGAAATGCGGCACGAGCAGCAACAGCGCTACCGCGCCGCTGAGATATAGGGTCGGACGCAGGAACAGACGGGGGGGGGTCGCCGCAAGCGCGAAGAGTACGACCAGCGCCCCGTGGTATTTGCTGTAAGCCATCAGCGCCATGGCAACCCCCATCCAGAGCCATGCACAACGCCGGTTCTCGGAGAACCACTTGAATGTCAGCAGGAACAGCGCGGTGGTCATCATCAGCGGGCCGTCGGGCACGGCGATGAAGCCGTAGAGCTGCAACATCAGCGTCGCGGCCGAGAGGACGACAAAAAGCGCCGCGTCGCGCCGGTCGGCATCCGCGGGGCGGATTATCCGCCATAGTATATAAAGGTAGAGCGGTTGCAGCACCGTAAAGAAAAACCGCACGCCCAGTTCGCCCCCGAAAAGGTGCTCGCCGAGCCAGACCAGCAAGGCGGTCATCGGCGGATGGTCGAAATATCCCCATGCGAGGTTTTCAGCGAACATATGGTAATACGCTTCGTCGTTGGCCAGTTCGGAAAACCCGGCCTGCAGGAGGTTGCACACCCACCACACGCCGAGCCACAAAGCTACCAGGCCGTCGGCGCCGAGCGAAGCATAAGTCTTTTTGAGCGATGCCTTCATACAGGCGACAAAGGTAGCAAAATTTATCGTTTTTGCGCCATTCCCGTCCGAAAGAGAGGGGAGGGGCGAAACAGCTTTCGCGCAAATCAGTCCGCGGGGACACACTTTGCCGGTGTAAAAAACGTTTCCGTAATATCGGATCGTTGTTACGGGCCGGCCCCATCGGCGGAAAATCCCGGACAATACCGTGTCCCACAGCCAGATGCCTGCAATGGAAGCGGAAGAGGGAAACACCTGTGGCATGTTACCATATTTGGAAGTCCATAAAAAAATGTTTCAGACAATGACACAACGGATTACAGATGCCTGATTCACAAATCCGGCATTATGTCCCAGAAAAGAAGCCTCCGGAATATCCCCGGCTCCCGAAGCGCAGCAATCGCCAAAGACACCCTAAAAAATACGAATATCAGACAATAAATACATAAAAAGAAACAATATTTATCCTATAAATAGCCTTAACTTCGTAGCATAAAATATCATTTTTTTACGGCAGCCCGCAACCTGCCGTTTTTGCTACGGAAGGCTGCATACGAAGAGGCCATGAAACTACGAAATTCCATACGTCCGATAAGGTTACTCCTGCTGCTCTCCGGCTTGCTGGCATTAGCGTCGTGCCGGCAGGACGAGACGCAATCCCTCTCGGAATATCTGGACTACGTAATCGAGAACAAACATATTTTCGAAGCCGAAAAGGAAGAGCGGATCAGCAGGCTGAGGAACCTGCTGGGCGTAAGCAACCTGACCCCGGAACAGGAATACGAGATCAATACGAAGCTGTACGAAGAATTCAGGAAATACAAGCTGGATTCGGCCATCCGCTACGTCGAACGGAACCTCGAAATCGCCAGGCAGCTGGACAACAAAAGGCTGACCTACCTGTCGAACATGTACCTCGCCCAGCTCTACTCTTTTTCGGGCATGTGCGTCGAGGCGAACCAGATACTCCGCTCCATCCGATCGTCCGAACTCCCGCGCGACCTGCTTCCCGTCTACTACGAGGCCAACAACCGCTATTTCCAGCACTACGCCACGCTGAGCAGCCAGCGCAGCCACCTGCACGAAATGAATATCTACCGGGACTCGCTGATGATGGTTTCCGACCCAGGATCGTTCCGGTACAGGATACACCTGAGCTACAAACTTATGGGAAACGGCAAGATGGACGAAGCCAGGGCGATCCTCGACGAGTTGCTGGAAGAGGTCGGCAAGGACACGCCGCTCTACGCGGAGACGGCCTATGCCTACGGTTATTTCTACCGGCTGAACAAAGACCCGGAGGCTGGAAAGAAATATTTCATGCTCTCCGCGATCGCCGATGCGAAGAGTGCGGTGAAGGAGAACGCCTCGTTCCACACGCTGGCTCTGATGTATTACGACCAGGGCGACCTTTCACGGGCTTTCAAGTACACGCAGGCGGCCATCGAAGATGCGGTATTCAGCAACGTGCAGTTCCGCACGACCCAGATGTCGAAGTTCTATTCGATCATCAACTCGATCTACCAGGCCAAGGAGGCCAAGTCCAAATCCAAGTTGCAGCACTACCTGATCCTGATCAGCGTCCTGTCGCTGTTCCTCGTGCTGCTGTTCATCTACGTTTATCAGCAGATACACAAGCTGTACCGCATCAAGGAGGAGCTGTCGCGGACGAACGGGCGCCTGATGCAGCTCAACGACGAAGTGCATGAGAAAAACACGCAGCTCACCGATTCGAACATCATCAAGGAACAGTACATAGCTAGGTTCTTCGACCTCTGTTCGATGTATATCGACAAACTGGAGGACTACCGAAAATCGCTGAACAAACTGGCGCAGAACCGACAGATCGACGAGTTATACAAACAGTTGAAATCCACGTCGATGATGGAGAACGAACTGGATGAACTGTATAAGAATTTCGACGCCATATTCCTGAACCTCTATCCGACGTTCGTCGCCGATTTCAACGCCCTGCTGGTCGAGGACGAACGGATCGTGCTCAAATCGGAAGACCTGCTGAACAAGGAACTCCGGATTTACGCCCTGCTGCGGCTGGGCATCACCGACAGCGTCAAGATCGCCTCGTTCCTGCGATGCTCGCTGAGCACCGTATATAACTACCGCACCAAAGCCCGGAACAAGGCCGCAATATCGCGCAAGGACTTCGAAAAAATGGTCATGCGAATCGGTGTGCCGCCCGAAAACAGGCCGTGACCGATTCCACGGCAACTACATTTTTTTTGTATATTTTTCTGATAAAATATTTATTTACAAACATATAATACTTTACAGGTTCTACAATTTCCGCCCCAACCTATAAATATGGTATATAATAGGATTAATTTTGTAAACACAGCGTCCAGCCACCCTCTCCCGCAGCGGGCAGCCGGATTGCATCGGATTGTAAACACCTACTTAAACCTATTTTATACGAAATGAATCCAATTAAAGTCGGTCTGATCGGTTTTGGCAGAATGGGAGGTTTTTACCTCGAAGAGATGCAAAAAAGCGGTAACTGGGATATCGTTTACATCTGTGACGTATCTCCCGCATCACGGGAACTGGCCCAGCGGCTCTCCCCCCGGTCGAAAGTAATATCCGACGAACAAATCATATTCAACGACCCCGAGATTCAGGCGGTCGGGCTGTTCGCCCTGGCGGATTCCCGCCCGGAGCAGATTCAGAAAGCCATTGCGAGCGGGAAGCACGTCATCGCCGAGAAACCGATCGCCGACACGGTGGAAAAGGAGTGGCAGACGGTCGCGCTGGCCGAGAAGGCCAAAATCTTCTCGACGGTGAACCTTTACCTGCGCAATTCGTGGTACCACAACACCATCAAGGATTTTATCGCACAGGGCGAGATCGGCGAACTGGCGATCATCCGCGTATGCCACATGACACCGGGGCTGGCACCGGGCGAGGGGCACGAATTCGAGGGCCCGTCGTTCCATGACTGCGGCATGCATTACGTGGACATCGCGCGCTGGTATGCCGAATCGGAATTCAAGACCTGGAACGCACAGGCCATCCGCATGTGGGATTACAAGGATCCGTGGTGGCTCCAGTGCCACGGCACGTTCGAGAACGGCATCGTATTCGACATTACCCAGGGACATGTATACGGACAACTGGCCGAAAAACAGACCCATAATTCATACATCGACATCATCGGCACGAAAGGCATCGCGCGCATGACGCACGATTTCAAGACGGCGATCGTCGAACTGCACGGAGTGACACAGACGCACCGGCTCATACAGCCCTACGGAGGCAAAAACATCGACGTGCTGTGCAAACTGTTCGCCGAGTCGATCGAAAGCGGGAAACGCAATCCGTCGCTCCCCTCGTTCCGCGACGCCGCCACGGCATCGGAATACGCATGGCGGTTTCTCCAGGATTCGCGGCAGCACGACCTGCCGGCAATCGGAAATCTGGAAACGCTGCAGGAGATCCGCGAACGCCGCCGCACGATGTCAAATGGCTACGGATTGCTGAGGAAGCGCGCATAAGCCGCAATCTGATACTAAAACAAACTTTATAAACCTTAAAAACAATCGGTATGAACCACTTACTGTTTATCGGCAACCTGGGTGCAGGCGAAATCATCGTCATAGCCCTGATCGTACTGCTGCTCTTCGGCGGCAAAAAAATCCCGGAACTGATGAAAGGTCTTGGCAAGGGTGTGCGCAGCTTCAAGGAAGGCATGAACAACATCGAGAACGACATCGAAAACTCGGGTACGGAAAAATCCAACAACGAAAATAAATAGTCCCTCAAAAACAACTAACTTAATTCAAGAAACCATGTCAAGCGAAATGTCAAGGAGAAAGTTCCTGAAAAAAGGAGCAGCTGCCGCGATCGGCTTAGCGGTCGTTCCGGGTACAGTTTTAGGTAAGAAGTTCGGGCACACAGCGCCGAGCGACAAACTCAACATCTTGGGTGTCGGTATCGGCGGCCGCGGCTCGTCGGTGCTCCGCGGCCTCGAAAGCCAGAACATCATCGGCCTGTGCGACGTCGACTGGAAATATGCCGACCACGTGTTCAAGCGCTACCCGGCTGCCAAGAAGTACAACGACTACCGCAAGATGTTCGACGAAATGCTCAAGTCGGCAGACGCCGTGATGGTGGCTACGGCCGACCACACGCACGCGATCATCGCAGCCGATGCGATGACGGCCGGCAAGCACGTCTACGTCGAGAAGCCCCTGACGCATACCGTATACGAATCGCGTCTGCTGACCAAGCTCGCCGACAAATATAAAGTAGCCACCCAGATGGGTAACCAGGGTGCGTCGGACGAGGGTGTGCGCAAGGTCTGCGAATGGATCTGGAACGGAGAGATCGGCGAAGTCCGCAAGGTGGAGACCTTCACCGACCGTCCTATCTGGCCGCAGGGGCTCGCACGTCCCGAGGACGACCAGCGCATCCCCAAGACGTTGAACTGGGACTCTTTCATCGGCCCGGCTCCCTACCGTCCCTACAACGCGATCTACACCCCGTGGAACTTCCGCGGCTGGTGGGATTTCGGTACCGGCGCACTGGGCGATATGGCCTGCCACATCCTTCACCCGGTATTCAAGGGCCTGAAGCTCGGCTATCCGACCAAGGTTCAGGGTAGCTCGACGCTGCTGCTCAACGAATCCGCACCGATGGCGCAGACGGTGAAGTTCGTCTTCCCGGCACGCGACAACATGCCGAAGGTAGCCATGCCCGAGGTAGAGGTATACTGGTACGACGGCGGCCTGAAACCGGCGCGCCCCGAAGGGCTGCCCGCAGGCAAAGACCTGAACATGGCCGGCGGCGGCGTTATTTTCTACGGTACGAAGGATACGCTGATCTGCGGCTGCTACGGCGTGAACCCCTACCTGGTTTCGGGTCGCGTGCCCAACGCACCGAAGGTACTGCGCGAGATCAAGGAGTCGCACCAGATGGACTGGGTACGTGCCTGCAAGGAGGATGCCGACGACCGTGTGCCGAGCGCATCGGACTTCAGCGAAGCCGGCCCGTTCAATGAAATGGTGGTTATGGGTGTGCTGGCAGTCCGCCTGCAGAACCTGAACCGCGAGTTGCTCTGGGACGGCCCGAACATGCGTTTCACGAACATCCCCGATGACGCCACGATCAGTGCCGTCATCAAGGACGGGTTCCACATCAAGGACGGTCACCCGACCTTCGACAAGACCTGGACGGATCCGGTCAACGCACAGCAATTCGCACAGGAGCTCATCAAGCACACCTACCGCGACGGTTGGAAACTGCCCGACATGCCGCGTTAATCTACGGACAAGATTATCAATTCAAATTAAAACAACGGAAAGAATATGAAAAAAGTCATTTTATTCTCGACATGCATCGCAGCAGCCGCAACGATGGCGGCATGCGGCGGCCCGGGTGCCAAAGGCAAAGCGGCAGCCGACACGGCAGCGGCAGAAACCAAAGCCGTACCCGAATACACGGTCATCAACAATGCGACGGTAGACCTCGCAGGTTTCCCGCAGGACAAGGACGGCTACTACGTGATCTTCGACGGCAAGACGTTCAACGGCTGGCGCGGCTACGGCAAAGACCACGTGCCCTCGAAATGGACGATCGACAACGGTGCGATCAAATTCAACGGTTCGGGCGGCGGTGAAGCCCAGGACGGCGACGGCGGCGACCTGATCTTCACGCACAAGTTCAAGAACTTCGAGCTCGAGGTGGAGTGGAAAGTTGCCAAAGGCAGCAACTCGGGTATCTTCTACCTCGGCCAGGAGGTAGCCACGACCAAGGACGGCAAGCAGCGGATGGAGCCCATCTACATCTCCTGCCCCGAGTACCAGGTACTCGACAACGAGAACCATCCCGATGCCAAACTGGGCGTCGACGGCAACCGCAAGTCGGCTTCGCTTTACGACATGATCCCGGCCGTTCCCCAGAACGCCAAGCCCTATGGCGAGTGGAACAAGGCGAAGATCATGGTTTACAAAGGCACCGTGGTACACGGCCAGAACGACCAGAACGTGCTCGAGTACCACCTCTGGACTCCCCAGTGGACGGAGATGCTCGAAAAGAGCAAGTTCAGCCCCGAGAAGTGGCCCCTGGCATTCGAACTGCTGAACAACTGCGGCGGTGCACAGCGCGAAGGTTACATCGGCTTCCAGGATCACGGCGACGATGTATGGTTCCGCAACATCCGCATCAAGGTGCTCGACTAATTCCGTTAACAACGGTAACGTATGAAACGTAAACTGTTTACAGCGGTTTGCATCCTGCTCGCTTCGGCAATTGCTCCCTACGGGGCATTTGCCAAAGCGAAGAAGGACGCAAAGAAGGATATCGGTATCCAGCTCTACTCGGTCAGGGATCTGATCGGGAGTTTCGGAAGAAACCAGCACGACTACAAACCCGTCCTGAAGGCACTCGCCGACATGGGTTACACCAGCATCGAGGCCGCCAGTTACAACGACGGTAAATTCTACGGCAACACCCCCGAGGAGTTCAGGCGCGACGTGGAGGCCGTAGGCATGAAGGTGCTCTCTTCGCACTGCGGCAAAGGCCTCTCCGACGAGGAACTGGCTTCGGGTGACTTCTCCGAGTCGATGAAATGGTGGGATCAGTGCATCGCAGCCCACAAGGCCGCAGGCATGGAGTACATCGTGACCCCGTACCTTCCCGTCCCCAAGACGCTGAAGGAGATGCAGACCTACTGCGATTACCTCAACGCGATCGGGAAGAAGTGCCGGGAAGCCGGAATCAAATACGGCTACCACAACCACGCCCACGAATTCCAGAAGATCGAGGACAAGGCTGTCATGCTGGACTACATGATCGAAAACACCGACCCTGAAAACCTGTTCATCGAACTGGACGTATACTGGGCCGTGATGGGCAAGGCAAGCCCCGTCGACTATTTCCACAAATACCCCGGCCGCTTCAAGATGCTCCATATCAAGGATCGCCGCGAAATCGGCCAGAGCGGTATGGTCGGGTTCGATGCCATCTTCGAGAATGCCAAGACCGCCGGTGTGGAAAACATCATCGTCGAGGTCGAGCAATACAGCTACGATGTGGAGAAGAGTGTCAAACTGAGCCTGGATTACCTGCTCGAGGCACCTTTCGTTCAGGCTTCGTACAGCAAATAATCCCTCCGGAAGCATGAAGACGATATCCGGCTGTCTGACGGATGGCCGGATATTTCTTCGCTGAAAGATACCTTTCGGAAAACAAGCAATAAACCCTACTATCCCATGGAAGAAAAGGAAATGACGTTCTGGGCGCACCTCGAAGACCTGCGCTGGTCGCTGGTACGCGTGGTCGCCGTCTTATTCGTGTTCGTTGTCGTCTGTTTCTGCCTCATGCCCTATCTGTTCGACAATTTCGTACTGGCTCCCACCACGTCCGATTTCCCGCTTTACAGATGGCTGTCGAAACTGGGAGGCGGCAACCCGCTGCTCCCCGATTTCAGCAACGACCACTTCTCGGTAGAACTCATCAACATCAACGTAGCCTCGCAGTTCCTGACGCATATCAGCACTTCGTTCTGGTTTGCGCTTGTACTGATATTCCCCTACCTGACGTTCGAAATATGGCGGTTCGTACAACCTGCCCTGTTCGACAACGAAAAGAAGAGCGTCGGGTTGGCATTCGCATTCGGGACATTCATGTTCTTCCTCGGATGTGCGGTCGGTTACTTCCTGGTCTTCCCCTTCACGTTCCGGTTTCTGACCGAGTATCAGTTGAGCCCGCTTATCACGAACCAGATCTCGCTGACTTCCTACATGGGTAATTTCCTGATGCTCATTTTCGTAATGGGCATCGTCTTCGAGTTGCCGCTGCTGGCATGGCTGCTTTCGAAACTGGGCCTCGTGACAAAGACATTTTTCCGGAAATACCGGAAACATGCCGTAGTCGTCCTGCTGGTGCTCTCTGCGGTCATCACCCCGACGGGCGACCCGTTCACGCTGATGATCGTCTTCCTGCCGCTTTACCTGCTCTATGAGCTGAGTATAAAGATCGTCCGGGCATAGCGGGCAACGACACACGATTTGCCGGCTTTCGCCGGCATACGAATTACGGCCGGGAATTACCCGGCCGTAATCGTTAGACGGGGACACCCTGCCGGATCAGCCGCCCTGCCCCTCCGCCTGAGGTGCATTCCGCATCGAAGCCCGGTACTGCGTCGGTGAAACGCCGTAACGCTGCTTGAATGCCCGGTTGAAATAGGGAATATCCGTAAAACCCACTGCATAGCAGATTTCGGAAATGTTTTTGGAAGAGCGGGTCAACATCGTGCAGGCCATCTGCAACCGAAAGACATTCAGGTAGGCGACAAACGACTCGCCGGTCGCCTTCTTGAAAAACAGGCAGAAGGCCGTCTTGTTCATCGAGGCATAGGACGCGATCTCCTCGAGGGTTATCTTACGGTGGTAATTCTCGACGATATACTTGTAAACATCCTGCAGGCGCTGCTTGTTCTTATGGATTTTTGCCCCGCGGAATTTCCCGGGCCCGATGGGGCGGCAATGCCCGTCCTGCGCGATCAGGAAAAGCAACTGCAATAACGTCACGAACCGTTCGGGGTCTGAGCTGCGCTCAAGACCCGCCAGTAATTTACGCACCCTGACCGCCGTTTCGCCAGTGAGCCCGACCGCCTGGCGCAACTCCTTATAAAACCGTACGACGGGCTGGAACTCGGGCGAGAGCTGCGACAACTGCACCAGAAACTCCTCGCCGAATTGCAGCGAACCGTTTTCGATCATCCCGTCCGGGGCGCACAATGCCTTGTCATAGACCCAGCCATGCGGAAAATAGGGCGGCAACACGACGACTTCCCCCTCGCGGAAGGGTTCCGTGAAGTCGTTGGTCACCCGCTGGCCGTTCCCGCTGAAAACCACCGTAATCTCGTATTCGGGATGCTGGTGGTACGGGAATTCGTCCCGGTACCACAGCCTTTCGTGGCGGTAAGTGAAAGAGCGGGAGGCACCCTTGAATATTTGCCCGCATGCAACAGTTCCCATCGGTCTTATGCAATCATTTTTTGCGAATATAAGACAATGTTCCGGAAAATCGGAAAAAACAGGGGAAAATTTCGCAGGCACACCTGTTTCAGCCCCGATCAGCTCTGCAACCGATATTCCCTGGGGGTGTAGCCGACATGGCGTTTAAAGAAGCGTACGAAATGCTGCGGATACTGGAATCCCAGTTCATAGGCCACCTGCCCGATGGTTTTGTTCGGGTCGAGAAGCCCCTCCTTGGCCGCGTCGATCATCTTCAACTGGATATACTCCTGGGCCGATTTCCCGGTCTCCTTTTTCACCAGATCGCCGAAATAATTGGGCGACAGGCATATTTTGCTTGCAAAATAGCGTACCGAAGGCAATCCTTCCCTCGCAGCGGCGCCACCCGTAAGGTAATCGTCGAGCAACCGCTCGAAACGTGCCAGGACATCGAGATTCATGTCCCCGCGCGTGACGAACTGGCGCTCGTAAAAACGCATACAATAGTCGAGCAGCAGTTCTATATTGGTCGCAATAAGCCCTTTGGTATGCTTGTCGATGGCGTGGAGCAGTTCCATGCGGATTTTTTCCAGGCAGTCGAGGACAATCATACGTTCTTCCTCCGACAGGTGCAAGGCTTCGTTGGACTCATAGGAAAAAAACGTATATTTCTTAATCTTCTGCCCCAGCGACGTACCGCGGATAAAATCGGGATGAAACAGCAGCCCGACCGATTTCTTGGGAACACCCTCCACGTCGGTATACCCCACCGTCTGCCCCGGAGCGATGCAGATGACCGTCTGGTCGTCAAAATCATAACTCGTCTTGCCGTAGTTGATCCGGCATCCCGCCGTCTCCTTGAGGAATACCGAATAGAACCCCATCGTCATCCGGTAGTTTCCCTGGCTCTCGGCCGTATCGAACGAAACGACGCCGACCTGCGGGTGACGGGTCTCGAACCCGAAGAGTTTGTTATACTGGTCGACAGTGTCGATTTTCAGGATTTCTTCCATGTTTTTTTCTTTACCTTTTTGCAAAGATAGTGTTTTTGCAGATTCGGCCCACATGCCGGGCCGCCGAAACAGTAATTGGGGTAATATTATCCGTAATAGGGGTATATTACTGTACATCAGCATATTTCACAGTCGACCAAACCAGTAATCAGGGTAAATATATCCGTAATACGTATACAAAACGAATGCCCCGCGGGATGTAGTTTTGCAGTGTGGAAAAAACATCAAACACAATAGAGCCATGAAAACAAAACTGAATTTCAACATGTGGATCCCGACCCGCATCCTTTTCGGGGCGGACGAACTGAAAAACCTGCACAGGCAGCAGATGCCCGGAAAAAAGGCGCTGCTGGCAATTTCGAACGGCAAGTCGACCCGAGCAAACGGCTATCTGGCCGCCACGGAGGAACAGCTCCGGCTGGCAGGGATCGAAAGCGTGGTATTCGACCGGATCGAAGCGAACCCCTTGAAATCCACCGTCATGGCCGGAGCGGCAGCGGCACGGGAGCACGGGTGCGACATGATCGTCGCATTGGGAGGCGGCAGCGTCATGGACGCCGCGAAGGCCATAGCCCTGATGGCATCCAACGACGGCGACCTGTGGGACTATGTATTCGGCGGGACGGGCAAAGAACAGCAGGCCGAACACGCACCGCTGCCGGTCATCGCAATAACCACGACGGCAGGAACCGGGTCGGAAGTCGATCCGTGGGGCGTCGTAACCAACGAACAAACCCATGAAAAGATCGGCGTCGAAGCCGGATTTCCCGTACTGGCCGTAGTCGATCCGAAGCTGATGCTCACCGTGCCGCCGAAATTCACGGCATACCAGGGGTTCGACGCATTGTTCCACAGCGTGGAGAGCTACATTTCGAAATTCGCCAACCTCGCAAGCGACATGTACGCACTGACCGCCATCGAGCACATCGCCCGCAACCTGCCGCGCGCCGTGGCCAATGGCGACGATCTCGAAGCCCGTACCCGCGTGGCCTTCGGCAACACCCTCTCCGGCATGGTGATGTGTCTGAGCGCGACGACCAGCCAGCACTCGATGGAACACGCCATGTCGGCCTACCATCAGGATCTGCCTCACGGCGCCGGGTTGATCATGCTCAGCAGGGCTTACTTCTCGTTCTTCATCGACAGGCACGTCTGCGACGAGCGTTTCGTACGGATGGCTCGTGCAATGGGGATGGAGCAGGCCGCACAACCCGGGGATTTCATCACGGCGCTCACCCGCTTGCAACAGGCATGCGGCGTCGCCGACCTGAGGATGTCCGACTACGGCATCACCCCCGGAGAGTTACAGCAAATGACGTTCAACGCATTCGACACAATGCCCGGACTGTTTGAATCAGACCGGCACAGGCTGAGCATCGACGAATGCACGGCCATCTACCGGGCCGCCTATAAATAACCCGAAAAAACGACACGATCATGAAACGACCATTAATTCTGACAACAGCCATACTTATGATACTCGGCACGAACACATCCGTCGCACAGGGCGACGCAGACAATTTCTACAAAAGCAATTCGGTAAACACCGAGAAAGTATCCTTTTCCAACCAATACAAAATGAAAGTAGGCGCCCGGCTCTTCCTGCCCAAGGAGCTGGAGGAAGGGCGAAAATACCCCGCCGTCATCGTCGGGCACCCGATGGGCGCAGTCAAGGAACAGAGCGCCGGTCTGTACGCCACGAAACTGGCCGAATGCGGGTTCGTCACGCTGGCACTCGACCTCTCCTTCTGGGGTGAAAGCGACGGAGAACCGCGCAATGCCGTCCTGCCGGATGTCTATTCGGAGGACTTCAGCGCGGCGGTGGATTTCCTCGGCACCCGCCCCTTTGTCGACCGGGAACGTATCGGCGTTGTCGGGATCTGCGGCAGCGGCAGCTTCGCCATCAGCGCTGCAAAGATCGACCCCCGCCTGAAAGCCATCGCAACGGTCAGCATGTACGACATGGGGGCAGCCAGCCGCAACGGGCTGAAACACGCCCTGTCGCCCGGAGAGCGCAAACGGATCATCGCCCAGGCTGCCGAACAGCGTTATGCCGAATTCCTGGGCGGGGAACCCCTTTACACCGGCGGCACAGTACACGAACTGACGGCCGAATCCACGCCGATCGAGCGCGAATTCTACGAATTTTACCGTACGCCGCGCGGGGAGTTCACCCCAGACGGGGCCACGCCGCGCACGACTACGCACCCCACACTGACCAGCAACGTGAAATTCATGAACTTCTACCCCTTCGCCGACATCGAGACCATCTCGCCGCGGCCGCTGCTCTTCATCGCAGGTGAGAATGCCCATTCGCGGGAGTTCAGCGAGGACGCCTACCGCTTGGCTGCCGAACCGAAAGAGCTTTACCTCGTGCCGGATGCAGGGCATGTCGACCTCTACGACCGAACAGGCCTGATCCCGTTCGGGAAACTGGAAACATTCTTCAGGGATGCGCTGAAATAATCCCGCTGCGCGGGCAACAGTGCCAAAAGCACACCGGGATGCCGCACCTGTCCGGCGCCCGCGTACCCGGGATCGACCGACCTGTAAAACCAATAAAGAACGACTATGAAAAAATTATGGTTACTGCCCCTCATGCTGCTCTCGCTGGTACTGCCGGCGGCATGCGGGGAATCGGGCGACGACCCTGCCCCTTCCGGAGGGCACCCCGGTCAACCGGAGACGCCCGGCGGAAACGAGGGCGGCGACCCGGGCGAAACATCGCTGAAAATCGGCATCACGGTCGGCAGCCGCACGATTACCGCCACGATGGAGGACAATGCCGCCGCACGGGATTTCCTTTCGCGCCTGCCGCTGGAGGTGACGTTGTCGGATTACAGCAACGCCGAGAAAATATTTTATCCCTCACCGGCGCTGACGACCTCCAAGGACGCACGCAGCTGCACCCCTGCACCGGGCGACATCACGATCTATGTCCCGTGGGGCAATGTGGCCATATTCTACAAAAGCGGGTCGCGGAGCAACGACCTGATCCGGATCGGGCGCATCGACGGCAACGGAATCGACGCCCTCGGCATCCCCGGCTCGCTTAGCGTCCGGTTCGAAAGGCAACGACGGGAAACACCGGAAAACAATAGCGAACAAAATCCGGCATGATGGAGCGGAAGAGGTCGCAGCAGCCGTTGTATGGCATTACAGCCCCGGAGCGAACTATATTACAGGACAGGCAATAGCCGTCGACGGCGGATATACAGCCCTGTAAATTCAAACTAAAAACAACAATGATGCAGATAAAAAACACCACCTACGGAGGCGAACGCCCGCTGTTCGCCTCGCACGGCCTGCGCATGGAGCACGTAACCGTCCAGGCCGGCGAATCGGCACTCAAGGAGTGCTCGGACATCGAAGCCGTCGATTGCCGTTTCGAAGGCAAATACCCTTTCTGGCACGTCGACGGGTTCGTCGTCCGGAACTGCCTCTTCACCGAAGGTGCACGCGCGGCGCTGTGGTATTCGCGCAACCTTACGATGAGCGACACGCTGGTCGAAGCCCCCAAGATGTTCCGCGAGATGGACGGCATCCGGCTGGAGAACGTACGGTTGCCTTTTGCGCAGGAAACGCTCTGGCACTGCCGCAACGTGCGGCTGCGCAACGTGCGGGTCGACAAGGGCGATTACATTTTCATGCACGGCGAAAACATCCGCATAGAGGATTACGCACAAAGAGGCAACTATTCGTTCCAATACTGCCGCAACGTGGTGATCCGCAACGCCGTCATCAACTCGAAGGACGCTTTCTGGAACACCGAGGACGTGACGGTCTACGACTCCGAGATCAACGGCGAGTACCTGGGCTGGCACTCGAAGCGGCTGCGGCTGGTCAACTGCAAAATATCGGGCACCCAGCCTCTGTGTTACGCCACGGATCTCGTACTGGAAAACTGTACGATGGCCGACGACTGCGACCTGGCGTTCGAATACTCGACATTGCAGGCCGCCATAGACGGCCCCGTCCGCAGCGTGAAGAACCCCCGCAGCGGTTCGGTCACGGCCGAAAGCTACGGGGAGGTCATCCTCGACGGGAATGTCAAGGCACCGGGCGACTGCCGTATCGCAACGTGGGACAAACAAAGCAACTGCGCATAGCTGGAATGCGATTTCGATGCCGGGAAACGGAGCATCGGGCATTTTTTTTGTAAATTCGGAACAAAACAATAACGCCATGAAAAAGATATGGGCCTATATTCTCCCGACAGCGCTGTGTTTCGTTCTCGGGGGACTTGCCGGATGGTTGCAGCAAGACGCGATCGAGGAATGGTATCCGCTGCTCGACAAACCGACGCTGACACCGCCCAATGCGGTTTTTCCGATCGCATGGAGCATCATCTATCTCTGCATGGGTATCTCGGGCGGGCTGGTACTGACCTCCGAAGCCCCCGCCCGTAAAAGTGCGGTGAGGCTATGGTTCCTCCAGTTAGGGTGCAATTTCCTGTGGAGCATACTCTTCTTCGTCTGCCGCAGCCCCCTGCTGGGCATGGCGGACATCGTGGTGCTCGACGTCCTGGTGATTCTCTATCTCGTCCGCAGTGCAAACGTACGCGCCGCTGCCGCATGGCTCTTCGTCCCTTACCTCTGCTGGATCCTTTTCGCCACCTACCTCAACGCCTATATTCTCGTTGCGAACGGGACGGGGCTGTAAACCGGGGAAAGGCGCGATGTGCAGCAGGACGAAGATTTGAAAAATCCCCGGGAAGGAAACTCCCGGGGATTCGACGGCGTATCACATAAGGCGGCTATTCCAGCAACGGCAACCTGCCCAGCATATCCCTGAGCCGGATCGCCGTACGGGGCATCGGCTCGGCGACCGTAAGGCCCACCAGCTCCTTTTCAGCCGCAATATCGTTTATCACGCGGATGACCGCCTCTATTTTCATCCCGTCGGGATCGGTGCCGACCGCCGCAACGATCTCCGCCGGGTCGAGCACGTCCATATCGAAATGAACCACCACCTTCGACGCCCCGCACGATTTCAGCCAGGCCCGGAGCGCATCGCTGTCCGCAGCCACCTCTTCGGGGGTGAGATGCTTTATCCCGTACTGATGCTGGCGGGCCTTGATCTCGCCCCGCTCCCAGTTGCGCAACCCTACGAACAGGATTTTCGACGGGTCGAATGCGGCGGGCAGTTCCGCCACGATCTTCGCATCGCCGTGCCCCATGCAGGCCGTCACGGCCATGGCATGGTAGCCGGGATAGGGATCGCCCGGAAGCGTGATGTCGGGATGGGCGTCGATCCATACCATCGCCACGTCGCCGCCGTATTTCGCGGCAAGGTAGGTGAACGGCACCACGCTCACGGAGCAATCCCCGCCCAGGGTCACGATCCTGCCGGGATCGCTCGCCCGCAGCATCTCCAGCGCGGCTTTCGTCTGCCGGAGAATGACGTTGCGGTCGAGTACACCGTCCGTCACCCTGCGTTCCCCGATCTGGGTGGAGACGGGAACGGTGAGCGTTTCCTGCCCGCCGCAGGGAGCCAGGAAGTCGAGCAGCTGCGCCCCGAGGTAATATCCCCGTGCGGCATCGTCGGGATCCTTTACCTCGGGCACCATCGCCGCGACATTGCCACCCTGCCATTGCGGGTAGATCAGGCGGATCGTAGATGTATTTGTTTTCATAACTTCGCTGTTTGTCGATACTTTTTGCTGCACTCCGCCAGAAACCACTCCGCCGGCCAGCACGCCGGGCAACAAAAATCCTTTCATAGCGGGTTCGTCCCTTTTGCAGGACATGCAAAAATACGAAATGCCTCCGGGAGATGCAAGTACGTGCAAATTATTCGTATATCGATAAATTTACGGGATAGACAAATTGCGGAAATACGGCTGGCAGTTATTCGGGAAGCGTTATTTTTGCACAAAACCGATCTCTGCTGGAAGCCGCGCACAGGAGTAACGCATTTTACCCGGGCAGATCCCTACCGATACGGAAATTCTACGCCCTCCCGATTGCGAGGCCGGGCGATTTTTTTTTGTGATTTGTATAACAATCAAAAAAAATAATTACCTTTACGCCGTTATGGTTCCTGCCCGGTATGCCGGACAGGATGAAAAGGGAATCCGGTGAAAATCCGGAACAGTACTCGCTGCTGTAAGTCCCCTCCTTCGGGAGAAGTTGTTTATCGTACTCTTTGCCACTGGTTTAGACTGGGAAGGCGCGATAAACGGGACGAGTCAGAAGACCTGCCTTAACGATTGATTTGCACCCGCGGGTTTCGGGTTGGAATCGAATGGTACGGTCGTCGTTATCGCAACGCACTCCCTCCCCGATTTGATTTTCAGCAGTTTCCTGTCGTGCAATCACCCGCGTGATTCGAATGACAATGGGAATAATTCATAACAGACAGGGTTATACAACGGGAGAGGCTAATCCGCGCCCCGTCCGGATCTCCTGTTCATCCTCTACGCTTGCCGCAGGCCGTCGCCTGTCGGCAGGCGTTTTTTATCCCCCGGAAATCAAACCGATTAATAATTAAAATCTGAAAAGCATGAAACAACTATTTACCCTTTTGGCAATAACCCTGTTCGGTGCTGCGACATGGAGCTGCTCGTACGACGACGACGATCTGTGGAAGGAGATCGACGGGATCAAGACCCAACTCGCGGAACTCAACAAAGAGGTTTCGGCGCTGCAAACGCTTGTGGATGCCCTGCGCCAAAGCAAGACGATCTCCGATGTGACTCAGACGGACACCGGATACACCATCACGTTCAACGACAACACCTCCGTTTCGATTGCCGACGGCAAGAACGGTACGAATGCCCCGGAGGTCGGTATCGACCTGTTCGAGGGGGGCTACTACTGGACGATCGGCGGCAAGGGCAACTGGCTGACCGATGCGGACGGCCACAAAATCCCGGTAGCTGGCAAAGATGGTTCGAAACCCGAAATGGCCGTCGATGCCGACGGTTACTGGATTGTGGACGGAGCGCGCATCAAAGATGCGGCCGGCAACGACGTAAAAGCGACGGGAAGCAACGGAAAAGACGGGGATTCGTTCTTCAAATCGGTCAGCGACGGCGACGATGCCGTAACGTTCACTCTGACCGACGGCACGGAAATCGTCATTCCAAAAACTTCGGTGTCCTCATTCTGTTTTGTACAGCCCGACGACGGCCGTTCGTACTTCGTATTCGACTTCGGCAAGAAAAAGACGCTGACGCTGAATACGACGGATGTGGAAACCGCCGACTTCATGAATATTCCCGAAGGGTGGAAGGCGTCGCTGAACCTTGCGAAAAATAGCGTAACCGTGCAGGCTCCGGCGGCTTCGGATGCAGCTTACTCAGGTGGCATCATCACGCTGATCGGGATCGATAAAAAAGGGAATACGGTCTTTGCCTCGGCCGACGTGTGCGCTTCGGTGGACTACACGGACAAGGACGGTACGTTCGTGGTCTGCGAAGGCAATATGACTTCAGTAAACGGTATGCTGGTCTACTACGACAAGGCCGGCAAGGAGTATCGGGAGGTATTCGAGCAGGCCAACGGCGGATTGGAGATCGGCAACGTCGTACAGGATATGTTCATGGCCAACGGAAAAATCTACCTGTTAACCCAGAACGGCGACCGCATGGGCGGCGCAGGCCGTTTCGTTGTGTGCGATGCCCGGACGATGCGCATGGAATTCGCCGACCCGCTGGTATTTAAAACCCCCGAAGACAAAGACACATGGCCTCAGCATCTGGTCGTTGTAAGTGCAACGAAAGCCTATATTCAATATTCCGATTCAAGTATGGAAAGCACTTCGGGCATAGTCGCCCTGACCCTCGGTGAAAATTCGGTGCAAATCGGCGCGACCCTCGAAGGCACGTTCGGAGCCTTTACTTCGGTGGGCGCGATCAAAACCCGCATGGTCTATTCACGGGGTAAGATTTATGCGGGATGCGGACACAGCGTCGTTATCATCAATGCCGAAAGCGGAACGGTGGAAAAGCGGCTGACCTATGAGGGCCGGCAAGTAAAAGGCATCGTCAAAGGTGTCGACGGCAATATCTATTTCGCCCTTGCCGGAACCTATTCCGGCACGAGCCCGAATATGGGAACCCTGACCTCCGATCCGATGATCGTTGGCATCGATCACTCTGGCACGGTCGTTTCGGAAAAAGAACTTTCCGGAGGTGTTCGATTCCCGATCGCAACATGGTCTCCGGCTATCGGCATGTGCGCCAGTTTCACCGATCCTTATCTCTATTTTGTGGATACCGATGCTTTCAACGCCACGAGCGCAACGCGGTACAATTACCAGACGCAGACCGTCGATTACAAATATCTATCTGGAAATGAAACGATTTACGGCATTATGGGGCAGCATCCGACAACCAATGTGTTGTGGGTCGGCAAGTCGAGCTACGTCGATTCGAATATCTACACCTATGACGTGAGCGGAACTTCCGCCTCGGAAATCAACCATTTTTACTATCCCACGCAGAAAGGTGCCAGCCCGGCCGGGATCGATTTCGTCTACCGTTTCTCCGAAGCGTATATTAACAAATAAAGCATAAAGAGATGAAAAAACTGTTATCCTGTTTATTTGCTGCGTTGTTCGTGTTGTCGTCCTGCAACAAAGACGATGTGATCGAGGTCGATTCGCAGACGGCCCCCCGTATCACGCTCGACAGCGAGAATGCGGTTTACACCATCAAATCAGGCCGGGAACTGACGATCAGCCCCACTTATGAAAACGCGGACAAGGCACTCTATGTGTGGAAAATCGACGGAAAAGTCGTCGGCACGCAACCCGCCCTTACGGTGTGCGAACAAACCGTAGGCGAGTTGTTCGTGCTCCTCCAAGTGTCGAATCGCTACGGCACGGCCTCCGAGGAGCTGCGTGTGGATGTGGTAGAACTGGAAATCCCGACAATCAGCCTGCCGGTTCCCGAAAAAGGGTATACGATTCTGGTCGGCAGTCCTCTGACGCTGAAACCCTCCGTAATCGACACCTCGATCCCCACGACCTGCACATGGAGCGTGAACGGCAAAGAAGTTTCCTCCGAAAAGGAATTTACATTCGACACGTCCGAAGCCGGAGATTATACGCTCGAATTCGCCACCCGCAATGAGGACGGCGAGGACAGCAAGGAATTCGGGGTAAAAGTCTGCACGATCGACGAAATGCCGTTCGGCTGGACATTCGATCAGACGGTCTTCAACCTATCCGCCGGCCGCCGCATCCGTCTGATGCCTTTCGACATTACCAATGCGTTCGATGCCAGTTATACCTGGTCGGTAAACGGCAAACAGGTGCAACAGTCCTCCGATCCGGTATATATTTTCTCCGAATCGGCCGAAGGAACGTACACGGTCAAAGTCGAAATGAAAAACTCATATCTGACGGTTCCTCAGGAATTGACCGTCAATGTCTGCCCCGCAGAAGGCCGATACTACCGTGCCGGATCTCCGGCAAGCAGCAAGGATTGGAACAAGGTCTACGAGTTCCTTGCCGCTCCCGGACAATTCGTCAACGAACGTTATGACGTGACGACGATGGACGCAGCGTGCGCCTATGCCGAGTCCCAGATGAAACTCAACACCTATGTGTCGCTGGGAGCTTTCGGCGGCTATCTGGTAGTCGGCTTCGACCACAGCATTGAAAATGACGGCGGCTACAACATCGGCGTTTCGGGCAACTCGTTCGACGGTTCATCCGAACCGGGCATCGTATGGGTCATGCAGGACGAAAACGGCGACGGACTGCCGAACGACACATGGTACGAACTGAAAGGCTCCGAATACGGTAAGCCTGAAACGACACAGGATTATGCCGTGACCTATTACCGTCCACGCGCTGCCGGCATGGAGGTGCAGTGGACGGACAACAAGGGTGCGAGCGGTTCCGTCGATTACCTTTCGCAATTCCATACGCAGGACTACTATTATCCGGCATGGGTCGAGGCTGACAGCTACACGCTGCGCGGCACTTGCCTCAAGGCCAACAATTACGACCAGTCGGGCAACGGTTCCTACTGGGTCAATCCGGCTTACGACTGGGGCTACGCGGACAACTTCAGCCCGATCGACCGTCTGACCGACGATCCGAACTCCGGAGCGGGCGTCAACGCCAACCATTTCCGGATTTCCGACGCCGTCACTTTCGACGGCAAGCCCGCCGGCCTCAAATACATCGACTTTGTCAAGGTACAGACCGGCATTCAGGCAAAAAGCGGCTGGCTGGGCGAAATTTCGACCGAAGTGTTCGGCGTATTCGATTACAACATGACCAAAAAGAAATAATACGATGAGAAAAATACTGATTCTGGCCGCAGCGGTTTTCGCGTTCTGCGGCTGCAACGACAAAGAGGAGAACCAGCCCTTTGCCGGCATCGACAACCACATCACTTCGTTCGCGCTCACCGCCAAGGACGGAACGGTATACCGCGCCGCACTCGTCGGCGACGAAATCGTGGTTTCCATTCCCCGCAATGTGTCGCTCGAAGGTGCTACTGCTGACTACGAACTTTGCGAGCAGGCGATCCTGTACCCCGATCCGGCGAGGATCACCGACTGGGACAACGAACACCGTTTCCGCGTCATGGCCTATAACCAGACCCTGCGCGACTACGCCTACTCGGTCAAGCGTAACGACGTTACGGCCGGCAGCGTCGCACTGCCGACACAGGCCGATGTCGAAGCGTTCGCCGCAACGGGTGCGACGGTGATCGAGGGAAACCTCACGATCGGCGATTTTTCGGCCTGCGACGATCCCGTGACCGACCTTGCGCCGTTAGCCGGACTGACCGACGTGCGCTACAACATCGTCGTAGGCAACTCATTCGCCGGGGAAAAACTCTCCGGGCTCGAAAACCTGCGTTCGGCAGGCGGTCTGGTGTTGGGAACGGCCACCACGCCGCTTACGACCGCCCAGGATTTCGACGTGGTACTGCCCGCCCTCGAATCGCTCGGACAGCTCTCGGTAAACGGCAATACGGTCGCCAAACTCGACCTGCCGAAACTCGTATCGACGGGGACGGTCTATATCAATGCAGCCAAACTCTCCGTTTTCAATGTTCCGGCGCTGAAGGAGTGTACGGGCGATCTGACGATCCTCTCCGGCACAAATGCCTCGACCGGCAACAAGGCCCTGGCCGCACTCGGACTCTCGTCGCTCGAAAAAGTAACGGGTTCGCTGTCGCTCCAGTATCTCAGCGAATTGCAGTTATTGGAACTCCCGAAGATCGCCTCCATCGGCGGCAACTGCACGCTGACTTACCTGACACAGCTCAAAGTACTCAATATGCCGGAACTGGTGCATCTGGGCGGTGCATTTACCTGGAACTACCTGACGGCAGCGACCACATTCGCAATGCCGAAAGTTCCTTCGCTGGCCTCGTTCTCGCTCTCGGACAGTAGCTCTGCAGCCATGCTTTCCAGCATCGACCTCTCGTCGCTCGAAAAGGTACGTGCGGATTTTAAGATCGACACGAAATTTTCAAGCGACCGGCTCGAACTGCCCGCGCTCGAAACCATCGGAGGACAGTTCTGCCTGCGCTACCTTTCTCTGATCGAAACACTCTCCATCCCCCGGCTCACGGCCTGCGAAAACATCTATTTTTACCAGTTGAACCTGCTGCCGTCGCTCGACCTGTCGGGCGTGGAGTCGCTCCCGAAGGTCGAACTGATCGCCTGTTACAAACTGGCGAAGGTCAGGGTTCGGAAAAATGCGCTGGGCGATCTGTCGCTGAACGGCGGTTCGAGAGCGTGCGACTTCACCGCACTCGAAGGCGCTGAAACCATCTCGGGAAAACTCAGCGTTTCCAATTATACGCAGAACGACCTGATTACCTTCCCCGGCATTAAATCCATCGGTACCTATTCGCAGTCGGGCGGCAAAGCCAACGGCCAGACAACTGTTTCATTTCCCGATCTGGAGCAAGTCGGAACTTTCCAGATGAGCAGTTGTTCGTACCTCAAAAAACTCAGCGCCCCGAAACTTACCGAGGTGACGGACAAGTGGGACACGAGCTATATGCAGTATGTGGATGAAGGCGATCTCGAATTACCCTTGCTGCGCAAGATCGGGGTATTCAAATTCTGGGGCGGAACCTACTCCGGTGCGGCCAGCCAAATGAAGCTGACAGGCATGGCCGATTTCGCGGGCGTCACTGAAATCGGTTCGGTAGATATCAAATACTGGGGCAAGATGACCGATTTCTCCGGGCTGAAAAATGCGCTGCCGTCACTTTCGGCCGACAAGTGGAATGTCTCGGGCAACGGTTATAATCCGACCTGGGAGCAAATAACCGCCGGGGAGTATGTCAAGCCGTAGGATGAACCGCTTTATATTCATCGTCGCAGGCTGTTGTTCGGTTCTCACCGGCTGTATGAAGTGGGACTACGATCTCGGTCGGGAGATCGCAGTCCGCCCCGAGGTGGGACACGGGCTGTTCATCACCAACGAGGGGAATTTCCAATACGGCAATGCCACGCTCTCGTTCTACGACACGCAAACCCGTAAGATCGACAACGAGGTGTTCTTCCGCGCCAACGATCAGAAGCTGGGCGACGTGGCACAGTCGATGACGATGTACGGCGGCTTGGGCTGGATCGTCGTGAATAATTCGCATGTGATCTTTGCCATCGACCCCGTGACCTTCAAAGAAGTCGGGCGCATCACGAACCTCACCTCCCCGCGCTATATCCATTTTTTGTCGGACGAAAAAGCCTATGTCACACAAATCTGGGACAACCGCATTTTCATCGTCAATCCCAAACGGTTCGAGATTACGGGATACATCGACTGCCCGGGTATGACGATGGAAACCGGTTCGACCGAACAGATGGTGCAATACGGCAAATACGTCTACGTGAACTGCTGGTCTTATCAGAACCGGCTGCTGAAGATCGACACCGAAACGGACAAGGTGGTCGACGAGCTGGTCGTCGGCATCCAGCCCACGTCGCTGGTGATGGATAAGTACGACAAGATGTGGACGATCACCGACGGCGGTTATGAGGGCAGTCCCTACGGGCACGAGGCCCCCTCGCTCTACCGTATCGACGCCGCAACTTTCAGGATCGAAAAACAGTTCAAATTCAAATTCGGCGACTGGCCCTCGGAGGTGCAGCTCAACGGCGGACGCGACACGCTCTACTTCATCAACAACGATATCTGGCGGATGCCGGTGGTGGCCGATCACGTCCCCGTGCGGCCGTTCCTCAAATACAAGCAGACGAAATTCTACGGCCTGTCCATCGACCCCAACACGTCGGAAGTATACGTGGCCGACGCCATCGACTACCAACAGAAGGGGATCGTCTACCGCTATTCGCCCGAAGGAGAGTTGCTCGACGAATTCCGGGTGGGAATTATTCCGGGGGCTTTTTGTTGGTATTAAACCGATACGCAATATGAAGAAACCAATACTTCTGTTTATCGGTTTGTGCCTCGCCGTAACAATCACTGCACAAGAAAAACCGGCCGGCAACGGCTGGTGGAACAACAACCCCTCGCTGGTGATGCCCATTCGTGAGGTCGGTGTTACAGGAATTCGTCCGATGAAAGAGATCGGCGTACAAAAAACACAACTGGACACCCTCGTCCTGCACGAGAACATCGCCCTGTCGATGGCCGACGTGCTGACGTTCAATACGGCAATCTTCATCAAACAGTACGGCCGGGCCACGCTTTCTACCGTGGCATTTCGCGGTACGGCGGCATCGCACACGCAGGTGATGTGGAACGGCATGCGTATCAACTCCCCGATGCTGGGCATGACCGATTTTTCGATGATCCCGTCCTATTTCGTGGACGACGCGACGCTGCTGCACGGCACCTCGTCGCTCAACGTCGTGGGCGGCGGTCTGGGCGGGGCGATCACACTGGCGACCAAACCCGCCGATACACGCGGATTCAAAATGCAGTATACACAGGGAATCGGCTCGTTCTGGACGACGGACGAATTTCTGCGGCTGACCTACGGCGACGACCATTGGCAGACCTCGACGCGCGTGGTCTACTCCTCGTCGCCCAACGAATTCAAGTACCGCAACCGCGACAAGAACGAAAATGTCTACGACGACGATAAAAATATTATCGACACCTACCACCCCATCGAAACCCACCGTGACGGCGATTTTCATGACTTTCACGCCTTGCAGGAGGTCTATTACAATACCGGCAAGGGCGACCGTTTCGGGCTGAACGCCTGGTTTCTCACCTCCAAGCGCGGCCTTTCACAAACGACCGTCGATTACGGCGATCCGAAGGATATTCTGCACCAGCAGCGCGAACGCACCCTGCGCAGCGTACTCTCGTGGGATCATCTGCGTCCTACATACAAGGTCGGAGCAAAAGCCGGTTACATCCACACATGGCTCGGCTACGATTACGCCCGTGACAAAGGGAACGGCGAATGGGCCTACATGATTACTTCGCGCAGCAAGGTAAACACGCTTTTCGCATCGGGCAACAGCGAATTTTACGTCGGCAAAAAATGGCTTTTCTCGGCCGACATTGCCCTGCACCAGCATTTCGCGAAAAATCAGGATCGCAACATCATCACCCAGCAGGGCGACAAGGCGGTGGTCGGTTACGACAAAGCCCGCACGGAACTATCTGCTTATATGACTGCCAAGTGGACGCCTACCGAACGGCTGGGCCTCTCGCTGGCGTTGCGAGAGGATATGTACGGCAAGGATTGGACGCCGCTCATTCCGGCATTCTATGCCGATTACCTGCTCTCGAAAGCCGGAAACGTCCGGGCCAAGGCATCCATTTCGCGCAACTACCGTTTCCCCACGCTCAATGACCTTTACTTCCAGCCGGGCGGCAATCCCGACCTGCAGCCCGAACACGGCTTCACCTACGACGGCGGCGTATCGTTTGCCTTCGCCAAAGAGGGGCGGTACGCGGTTCACGGCGAGGCGACGTGGTTCGATTCCTACATCGACGACTGGATTCTGTGGATACCCCTGGGAGGCAAGCAGGATTTTTGGACGCCGAAGAACCTCAAAAAAGTACATGCCTACGGAGTGGAATTGAAGGCGGGCTTCGACCGAACCTGGAACCGTGACTGGCAAGTCGGTGCCGACGGCAATTTTTCGTGGACGCCCTCGATCAACGAGAGCGAGCCGATGAGCAAGGGCGACGAGTCCATCGGCAAACAACTGGTCTATGTACCGGAGTTCTCGGCGTCGGTAACGGCGCGGCTGGCATGGAAAAGCTGGCGGCTGCTCTACAAATGGTGTTGGTATAGCGAACGCTTCACCATGTCGAGCAACGACTACACGATCTCGGGATATGTACCTCCGTATCTTATGAGCGACATGTCGGTCGAAAAACTTTTCGCCGTACCCTGGGCTGATTTTTCCGTGAAGATCGCGGTCAAAAACCTGTTTAACGAGGAGTATCTTTCGGTGCTGGCTCGTCCCATGCCACGCTTGAATTTCGAGATTTTCCTCGACATACGCCCCAAGTGGGGTAAAAAAAGATAACTCTGCGGCGGCGGGCCTTTTGATCGCGGTGAACCATTGCAAACATTTCTGCATTTGAATCCCGCCGCCGTTCGTTTACAATCTGTTCGCGGGAACCGGAATAATAGAGATTAGTAGCACGTTGTCTGCCATAACAACGCAATACTCCGGTTTCCGCAGACAGATTCTGCTGATTTTGTATTTTGAAAAAATAGAAAATCTTTACAGCAAACAGAGAAAGGGTCAATGCCCAATTCATGGCAAATAAAAAACGCCCATGATTTAATTATTAAATCATGGGCGTTTAAAAAAAGTACCCGGAGCCGGTTATGAATTGCCAAAATACAGCCAATCTATTCAAATTGGACTTACACTATAATTATTTATAAATCAATTATATATATTCAAATACATTTGGATATATTTGTAGCTATTTTCAATACTTTTGCCGACTTGCGGTCGTGGTGCGGTCGTGAAAATTTGCTTTATCAAAAGCAATTAACTATGTTTGCCATAACAGAAAAACTTCCTCACTATGGCAACGACCAACTACCTGCTCACCCAAACGCAAAACAGCAGCGGCGAAAGTCAGATTATTTTGCGTACTTACGTTCGACACGACTATCGAATCCGCATCCAATCCGGGATATGGGTCAGCCCCAAACGCTGGGGCAAGAAGAACGGCATCACGATACCGACTATTCCCGGAGAGGAACAGGAAATGCTGTTGCAGAAAAAAGAGTCACTAAAACGCCTGACTGCCTATATTGAAGAAGAGATAAACAAGGTCGAAGATAAAAACATGATCGACAAGGTTTGGGGAGAACAGAAAATTCGTGCGTTTTATAAGCCCGCCAAAGCTCCGAAAGAACGCGAAAAATTCTTTTTCGATGTCATCGACACTTATCTTGCGGCACATAAATTATCTGAAACCCGGCTGAAGAATTTTAGGGTACTGGTACGCTGCCTGCACCGATTCGAGTTATTCAAGAAGAAAAACGGAAGCCGGGTTTTTACCCTTTCATTTGCCAATCTGACGCCGGAACTGCTGCGTCAGATTGAGGATTTCCTGCTCGATGAAAAGACGGTATTCCTGCAATATCCCGATATATACGAGCAATTTCCATATTCGGCAAGAGTCGCGGTGAGGACGCCAAAGCGCAAGCGTCCGCCTACGCTCGATGAAGAGGGCAACGAGGTTCCGAAAGGGATGCCCAAACCGCGTGGGCAAAATTCGGTAGCCGATATGCTGACCCGTTTCCGGGCATTCATCCTCTGGGCTATCGACAACGGCTATACGGCCAACAATCCGTTCAAGCATTTCACGATCGGGGAAATTGTATACGGAACCCCGATCTACATCACCAATGAAGAACGAAACCGGTTGCTCGAAACCGATCTGTCGGACGACAAGGATATGGAGACGCAACGGGATATATTCGTGTTTCAGTGCCTTGTCGGTTGCCGGGTTAGCGACCTCTATAAAATGACGTATCGGAGCATTATCAACGATGCCATCGAATATATCCCGCGAAAGACCAAAGAGGATCGCCCGATTACCGTCCGCGTTCCGCTGAATGAAACGGCCCGCAAGCTAATCGCAAAATATCAGGAGTATAGCCGTGACAGCCTGTTCCCGTTCAATACGGAGCAACATTACAACCGCAAGATCAAAGAGGCGTTCCGTCGTGCCAGATTGGATCGCATCGTAACGATACTCGATCAGCAGACCCGGCAAGAGGTTCAACGGCCGTTATATGAGGTTGCGTCGTCCCACATGGCACGGCGTACCTTTATCGGCAATATCTACAAGAAAGTAAAAGACCCTAATTTGGTCGGAGCATTGAGCGGCCACAAAGAGGGCAGCAAGGCGTTTGCCCGCTACCGCACCATCGACGACGACATGAAAAAAGAGTTGATCGGTTTTCTCGATTAAAATACTATCTTTGTATCGGTATGAATGCGAAGAAAATAGACTCCTTTCAGCTAATTCCGCTGATGATCGTGATCGTAACCACACTCGTCATGGCTACGATCATACGCTTCATTGTTTTAGCCGCAGGTGCGGACACCGGTACGGCGAATCTGGTTTTGGTGATCGTTATCGGAGTATGTGTCATTATCTATCTGGTCATATCCGTAGTCGTGGGCGAATCGTTCATCCCGTGGGTAATGAAAAAGCTGCCCAAACCCAATGTCCCGACTCTTGACGAAGTTCCGATTTCAACCGGAAACGATGATCCAACAAAACCGACGTTACCGCTTATTGCCACGCTCAAAGAAGAAGCTGAAAAACTTTTTATTGCACGAAGGACGGAAAAACTAAACGTATTTCTCGAATATACTCACCTGACTGTGGGGCCTTATGTTTCCGCCGAAGGGCTGGAACGCCTGCGCGACTGCATCGCGCGGTATACCCGTGAAGAAGCGTTGCCGGACAACCTGACGCCGATCCGCACCGATAAACTATCCAATTTCGACCTGTTCCATTTCGGGTGGAATATGGCCGAGTATTTCGACATCGGCAAGAAATATGAGGTCGTGCCGTGGTTACAAATGGTCTTTGCCAATCTGAAAGACTTGGAACCTTCGTACATCAAAGGCAAACTTTACACCTCGGAAACAAAACGATTTACGATTCCCAATACCACCGACCTACCCGCATATTTGGCTCGCCTGAAAGGATAAACGCCCACATTTTAGAGATAAACGGGAGATTTTAGGGAGATTCCAAGTGATTTTGGACTCCCTGAAATCCCCGTTTTTCTTTGCCCCTGTTCCAATCGAACGGAACGAGACGAATCCATGTTTAACCTTAAAAATTCGATGATGAGTTTTCGAGAATTATTGGAATCCGGGGCGAATGTCAGCGTTACAGTCAAACTGGATGATTTGAGGGCAATCCTCAAAGAAGCAGCGGGTACACTACGTCCCGCCCCGCAGGAACAGCCGACCGAAGAGTTCCTTTCGCGCAAAGAGGTACTGGCCGTTCTTAAAATCGACTCTTCCACGCTTTGGTGCTGGGAGAAAACCGGGTATATCAGATCGTACCCGTTCGGCGGTCGTAAGCGTTACCGGCGCGAAGATGTCGAAGCGATCCGCACAGGCAGGAAAGGAGGTCGCGGTGAAAGATAAACCGTCGGAGATTCCCTATCTTCGTGTCGGCACGGCTATTCTTAAAAGAGTGCGGATGCCGTTGAGCAACGGACGGAGTATCGAAACCTTGATTCCGTGGAACGCAGAGACGTTACGGCAGGATTTCGGTAAGGACTATTTCGCCAAAATCCCTAAATACGACGGGTTTTGCACTGTCCCCAACCACACGAACTACTGCCGGGAGATTCACGGCTTTCTGAATCGCTACGAGCCGATCTCGACCGTGCCAGTCGAGGGCGAGTTTCCGAACATCCGGAAGTTCCTCGCCCATATCTTCGGCGAGCAGATCGAGTTAGGCTACGACTACCTGCAACTGCTCTACCTGCGGCCGCAGCAGCGGCTGCCGATTCTGCTGTTGGTATCGCAGGAGCGCAACACCGGAAAGACCACCTTTCTGAATTTCCTGAAGCTGATCTTCGAGGGCAATGTGACGTTCAATACCAACGAAGATTTCCGGTCGCAGTTCAACGACGATTGGACGGGAAAATTATTAGTCTGCGTGGACGAGGTGTTGCTGAACCGCAGAGAAGATTCCGAGCGTATCAAAAACCTCTCGACGGCCCACAGCTACAAGGCAGAGGCTAAAGGCCGCGACCGCCGCGAGGTGGAGTTTTTCGGAAAGTTCGTGTTGTGTTCCAACAACGAGCGCAATCCGGTCTTGATCGAAGCCGGTGAAACACGTTACTGGGTGCGGCGCGTACCGCCGCTGACGCAGGACAATCAAAACCTGCTCGCCGATATGCGGCGCGAGTTGCCGGGATTTCTGTTCTTCTTATTCCACCGCGAACTATCTACCCGTGAGGAAAGCCGAATGTGGTTTGCACCGCGTCTGCTGGCCACCGAAGCGCTGCGCCGGATCATCCACTACAATCGCAGCAAAGCCGAAGCGGAGATAATCGCCATCATCCGTGACATTATGGATGCCGAGGGATTGGAGCAATACCGTTTCGACATAAGCGATATGGTCAATATGCTGGAGATACGCGGTATTCGCTCCGACCATCCATCCGTGCGGCGCATCCTCACGGAGAACTGGCGGCTACTGCCTGCGCCACCGACCTACTACACCCGCTATGCGATTACCTACAACGGTGAAGTAATAAGACAGGACAGCAAGACAGCGCGGGTCTACACAGTCACGAGGGTAGTTCTCGATGAATTGCTGAAATGCGGAACGTCGCAGTAAGATTGTAAGGCATACTGATATATTCTATTTATATCTAAATACTTACATCTCTTACAAACTCTCTAACAAGGTCCTACACTCACTTACGCTTCAACGACAGCAAACAGGCGTAAGAGACAAGTAAGACCATAACGTTTTCTTTCACTGCATTTTATACTATTTCCTCAACAAACCGACAATTTTATGACCGACATAAAGCAACTCAAACGCCTCTCGATCCGCGACTATCTTTCGCGACGGGGCATACAGCCCGCAAGGGACAATACGCGCTGTGGCTTTTATCTTTCACCGTTTCGCGCGGAGCATACGCCCAGCTTCAAGGTCGATTATGTGCAGAACCTCTGGTATGACTTCGGGTCAGGCGAGGGCGGCTCGATCATCGACCTCGTAATGCGGTTGGAAAACTGCGACTTCATGCAGGCCATACACTCACTCGATAACGGGGAAATAAAAATGACAGCATCCTCCGCTAATCCGGTTCCGGCAATACTGACCGCCCCCGCGCTACGCATCCTCTCCGATGCACCGCTTTGCCATCCGGCACTCATCGGCTACCTGCAAAGACGGAGCATTGCCCCGGAAATCGCATCGGCTTTCTGCCGCGAGGTACGCTATACCATCGGCAAGAAAGCCTATTTCGCAATCGGCTTTCGCAACGACGCCGGAGGGTGGGAACTGCGTTCGGAGTATTTCAAAGGTGGTAGTAGTCCGAAGCACATCACTACAATCGACAATCGTTCCGATACGGTGATCGCATTCGAGGGGTTTATGGATTTTCTTTCCTACCTCACGCTGAAGAAGCCCGAATCGTTACGGATAGACGTAGCAGTCCTGAATTCGGTCGTAAGCCTCCCGAAAGCGATGCCGTTCCTGCAACAGCATCGGACGGTGCATACGTTTTTCGACAACGACGATGCGGGACGCCGGGCTACCTCCCAAGTACAACAACTTGCGCCTGCCGTCGAGGTGGTCGATCAATCGTTTTTCCGGAACTACAAAGACGTAAATGAATACCTGCAAGCCCGGCAAAAGAAAGAACAATCGTAACCGATCCGCAAAGCTCCGAAACCCGGCCTCAAACTGTGATAGCAATGTATTGCGGTTGTGTATTGCAAGACGTCAATTTGTGTCCACAAACTGCATCTTGCCCCGCTCCCTGTCGGTCGGGGGATAGCGGAGGGCAATCACTCCGTTCTCGACCCGCCTTGTTAGATTTTTACAATTAAGCACCTATGAAACCAAGAATGAAAACAGCAGCCGTTACCCGGAGTGTCCTGCTGAAATTCCGATGTACGGAGGGTGAGAAAAAGATCATCCGCCGGCAGGCTGCGGCATCCGGCAAGAACCTTTCCGAGTATTGCCGGGGCCAAGCCCTGTACGGAAAGATTTACGCGGCACGACGGCTTACACCCGAAGAGCGGCAATACTTCATCACGCTCAAAGATCAGAACCTCGGCTTTGCGCGGATCAGCAACCTCATCCGAAACCGCGACCCGGCATTATATCGTGCTATCGGGGAGTTTCTCGCCCAAGCCAAAACGTTGTATACCCGTTTTTTCTAACCTTAAAATTAAACCATGATAGCCAAAGGGAAAGCCATAGCGCACGGCGGCAACGCGATTCACTACGCCTTGCGCGAAAAGAAACTCGGACAGGTGATCGCATCCAATTTGCTCGGAAGTCGGGAACCCGCCGAGATTGTGAGCGAGTTCGAAATGGTGAACCGGCACAACGAACGCTGCCGAAACAAATACCTGCGCTTCGAAATCGGCATAGCACCACAGGACGAAAAGAAACTCCGACCGAACGACTTGTTTCAAATCGTGCGGTCGTTCGCCCGCAAAATGAATCTGAGCGAACATCAATGACTGGCCTGCACGCATAAAGATACGGATAACCTGCATATCCACCTCGTTGCAAACCGCATCGGCATCGACGGCAAGGTGTACGACACGACCTTTGTGAGTAATCGTTCGGCACGGGTCGCTGAAGAGATCAGCCGCGAAATGGGGCTGACCATCGCCAACGACGTACACAAGTTGAAACAGCACACGGCGGAACACGCCGACCCGACGCGGCAGGCGGTCAAAGAACGCTTGCAACGGATCGCCTATGGAGAACTGGGTAAAGGTCATCAGGATATTAAAGACTTTCTAACCGCATTGCGACAACTAGGAGTAAAGATAGACCCGATGAAAAACAAGCAGGATCGGATTTACGGGCTGCGGTTCGAATACGCCGGGCAGACGTTCAAAGCCTCGGAAATCGGACGTGAGTTCGGCTACCGTTCCTTACTCAACCAATTCGGAATAACCGCATACGAGCAGAAAGGCACGAGCAAAGTGCTACAATATCCCGTACAGCGGCAGGAGCAGAAAAATACGGAACTGCGGCAACAACCGGAACGGGAGCAAAGTTCAAGTCTTGGCGCATCGCTCATCGAGGGAGCGGCAAACGCTATCGGCGGGTTGATGACGCCTTCGTCAAGCGATTACGATCCGACGCTTGCCGAGTGGTACGAAATGTTAAAACGTAAAAAGAAAAAGAAACGCGGACATGGAATATCAAGATAAGAAACCTCGCCGGAAGCGGGAAGACCGGCAAGAGATCGGCGAGCAACTGCTCGTCGGCTCGATCATCGGCGAGATAGACCGACTGGAGGCAATCGGGAAACAGGCCGGGCGCACGGCGGAAACATACCAGCAGATTTTCAACGACCTCAAAGGGTACAAGTTGCAGGTCGATACCGATGCGCTCGACACCAAAGAAAAAGAGTTTGCGGCCGCATTTGAAAAGCAGATTAAACTAATCTGCACCGCCACCCGAACGGCGCGGGCAGCCTTATGGCTATTGATCGTGATGCTGTTCCTTTGTTTTGCGGTCGGCTACTGCTACTTTGAAACCTATCCGTGGAAGGCAAAATACCTGCATCTGGAGCAGCAGTACAACAATTTGCAGCAAGGAGGCCTAAAGTAAGCAAAAGGAGAAAATATGGGGAGGGGTAATACAACCACCACACGAACAAGACATCAAAAACGAAATATATATTATCACACAAGTAATGCGTAGTACAGCATAAATATATAGTTGAATTTTTGTTAAGGTGTTTGGATATTCAAATTATTATTCATACTTTTGCGTCAAAAGGAAAGTACTATGGGATTCACAGTTCTTAACGCTAGCCAATATACCATAAGGTTAAAGGCGACCATACACAGTTCGGGAAAACTCGGATTTACGGAAGTTACCGCAAAAGAGCTTGGTTTTGGGGATAACTCTTTTGTGAAATTTGCTCAAGATGACGATGATAAGACAATTTTATATCTTATAAATAATGCCCCGCAGGACGACGAAGCATTTAGAGTATGCAAGGCAGGTAAATACTTCTATGTAAATACTAAAATAATGTTCGACAGTCTTAACATCGACTACAAAAGCAAAACCGTAATGTTTGATTTAGTTAGAACAAAGGAAGCGGGGGTGGATGTATACAAACTAAACAAGCGAATAACAAAGAAAACAAACAAAGAAACCGAAGAGTAAAATAAAAAGGATGTAGAGCTAACCCACATCCCTTTTAAGGAAATTAAAATTGCTTGGCCGCTAATTAAAATTTCCTTTCAAAGATAGTGATTCCTATCGAAAAAACCAAGTGGTTAGCGTCATTTAATACATTTATTTCATGTATAAGCATTATTATGTCAACATGAATCCTCAACCTAATGGCGACCACGAGGTTCATAGTGAAGATTGCAGATGGTTGCCTGCCCCGGAGAATCGAATTCATTTGGGGTATTTTTCAAGTTGTGCAGATGCTGTTATGACAGCACGCAGGTATTATGCACAAGTAGATGGTTGTATGTTCTGCTGTCCGTTATGCCACCATCATTAATCTTTAATCACATTTTCGTATGGGAAAGAATCAACATGTCGTTCCACATAATGGTAAGTGGGCCGTTCGAGGAGCTGGAAACAGCCGTGTTACAGCAACCTTCAGGACACAGGAACAGGCAAGAGTTCAAGCGCGGAGAATTGCAATCCGCGAACAATCAGAGGTAGTAATCCATCGTCCCAATGGGCAAATTCGGGACAAAGATAGCTACGGTCACGATCCTTACCCTCCCAAAGGGTAGCTATAATTAGACAAGCCTTGGAAATATTTCCAAGGCTTGTCTAATTATAAAAAACATTCACTAACTTAGCAACATAATACGTCGTAACAATGACCAAAGAAAGCGCAATTCAACTATTCGAGGATAAAAAAGTTCGCTCCATATGGGATTCCGAGGCCAGGAAATGGTATATTTCCATTGTCGATGTAGTCGGCGTCTTAACCGAAAGCCCAAATCCCAACAACTATTGGAAAGTCCTGAAAAACAGACTGAAAAAAGAGGGTAGCCAGTTGGTTACAACTTGTAACCAACTGAAAATGCAGTCTGCCGATGGCAAATTTTACAAGACAGATGTAGCTGATATTGAGCAGCTTTTTCGTTTGATTCAATCCATTCCATCGCCTAAAGCCGAACCGTTCAAACTGTGGCTGGCATCACTCGGTCGCGAACGGTTGGAGGAGTTGGACGATCCCGAAATGGGCATCGAGCGCATGATGGAGTTTTATCACCGCAAGGGGTATTCGGAGAATTGGATCAACCAACGACTGAAATCCATCGAAGTCCGCAAGGAACTAACCGATGAATGGGAACGCCGGGGCGTGAAAAAAGGGCAGGAATACGCTGTGCTGACCGATATTATCACAATGGGATGGGCAGGTATGACCACACGCCAATACAAGCAGTTCAAGGGGCTGAAAACCGAAAGTCTGCGCGACAACATGACCAATCTGGAATTGGTGCTGAATATGTTGGCCGAAGCTTCGACGACCGAAATATCCAAGCAAAAGAAGCCCCGTACCACCGCTCAAAACCGCACCGTTGCCGCCGAAGGCGGTTCGGTGGCTGCCGCAGCGCGTAAAACCCTCGAAGCGCGAACCGGGAAACGGGCTGTATCAAGGCTGAACGCCAAAGCGATAAAATCATTGCAGGAAAAGAAAGACAAGGAGTAAACGGAACCGCAACGGCGTCGGAACATGAAACTTCGCTAATCGTTCTTACGGTTCATCTTTTCAATAAAGTCGGGATAAAACGCCCGTCCTATCGGCAGCGTCGTATCGGAACCGCAGAGAGTAAGGCTCGTGCGGGTATAGGCGGCGATGCGGTGCAGAGGGACGATGAACGATTTATGGATGCGCACGAATGTCGCGGGCAACAGTTCCGCAAGGCTTTTCAGACTCATTTGCGAAAGCGCCGGACGCGCGCCGCACAAGTGTATGCGCACATAATTATCCATCGCCTCGATGTAAACGATCTCCCGAAGCGGTATCTTCACGTTTTTGTATTCGACTTTGACTGTGATCGCTTCTTCTTCCGATACGGGCTGCCGTGTAAGTTCCCGGAGTGTTCGTAACTGTTGCGCCTTTTCAACCGCGCGGCAGAAGCGGGGATAGGAAAAGGGCTTGTGCAAAAAATCCACCGCATCGAGGTCAAACCCGTCCACGGCATATTGCGCATAGGCCGTCGTGAAGACCAGAAAAGTCCCTTTCGGGATTTCGCGGGCCAGTTCCACGCCGCTGATCTCGCCCATCCGGATGTCCAAAAACAATAGGTCAGGAGCCGCGCGCTTCACCTCGCGCATTCCGACGACAGGATCGGAATAGCATTTCAACTCCATGCCGCCCATCCGCTCGCAGTAGCGGGCAAGGACACTCAAAGCAACGGGTTCGTCGTCTATGGCGATGCAGTTCATTTCAATGCAGTTTAAGATCGAGCGTTACGCGGTATTCGTCTGCTTCTTCCCGGATTTTGAGTACATAACGGCCGGGATAAAGCAGGTCGAGCCGCTTGCGGCAGTTGGCGATGCCGAAGCCGCTCTTCTCGGCGGACGGACGCACGACAATCGGATTGCGGGTTGCGAAATGCAACGAATCACCGTCGAGGGCCAAATCGATGAAAATATCGCTCCGCACATGGGACGACACGCCGTATTTAAGCGCATTCTCCACGAAGGTGATGAGGATCATCGGGGCGATTACGGCATCGGGACGCTCGTTGCGGCTCTCGATCGAGAGATGGACTTCGGTGCGGTCGTTCATGCGATTTTTCTGCAACTCGATGTACTGACGGATATAATCTATCTCGGCCCGAAGGGATACCTTGTCCTTCTCGGCGTTGGTGTACATGTACTTGGTCAGTTCCATGAACTGCATGAACGCCGTCTCGGCCCGCGCCACGTCGGTCAGCATCAGCCCGTAAAGAGTGTTCAGCGTATTGAAGAGGAAATGGGGGTTGATCTGGACTTTGTAAAGAGCCAGTTCGGCCTTTTTTCGCTCGTGCTCCGCGGCCTGCCGTTCGACGATCTGGCGGTAAAGCTCGGCAAGCGTGCCCACGGCGAAACTGAATGCCGCGACGACGACGTAGAGAAACCAAACGGCCCTCTGATGAAGGATCATCAGACCTGCGCGGGGTGTTGCGTCGAATTCCTCCGGAGCATAAGGCCGGGGCCGCATCCGGGGCATGACCTGCCGGGGAATCTCGAAGCGGTAGCGGGAAATAAGCCACGTCACAACGAGAGTGACGGCGATAACGGCAATGGCGGCGACAATCTGCCGACGGCCGCGCAACAGTCGCGGAACGGCATAATAGCGGTATGCGAAATAGACGACATAAAGCCACCCCACGAATAGCACGACGAACGGCGCGTTGCTCGCGGCCCAGCGATTGACCGGCAGTAGCCAGATCATAAAAGGCAGCAGGATAAGGCAGAAAGCCAAGTCGATCACAAGGGGCAGACGGTTGTTCGTGCGCATTTCGGTTATCGGTTCATCCGTTTGCAAAGATAGGAAGATTCGCGCATTTGCAAAAATCCCCAGACGGTCGTTCGCCCCCGTTTTCGTGCCGTTGGCCACCACACTGCGCGACAGTCGTTTTTTCTGTCTTACTATCGTGTATATTCGCTTCAGCAAACCAAAAATTGTTGTAGTTATGAAAAAGATCGTATTGATTCTCGCGGCAATGGCGTTTGTCGGAACCGTTCATCAGGCCGAAGGTGCTACTCGTCGTCCCCGTACGGCAACGATTCGGATCGGAGGCCCACGGTGGCATGTCGGAATGCGTCTGGCGAAGCGTCCGCACCGCTGCGTCGTAATCCGTTTCAGGGACATTCCATATTATTACGCTGCCGGCGTTTATTACCGCAAGGTCGGCAAGGAGTATGAAGTGATCCTGCCCGAGATCGGGATGCAGGTTCCCGAACTACCCGAGTATGGCGTTCGAACCATCGAGACCGACGACGGCATCCGTTTCGTCTACGACGGGGTAATCTACAAGGCCGTGCCGACAAAGAAGGGCGTGAAATACGAAGTCGTAGGATTCATGGAGTAAAAACACCTAAAAACAACGTATTATGAAAAAAATCGTATTGGCGACGCTGGCCGTATTGGCCGCATGTCGGATTGCCGCGGCACAACCCGCGCAGAACCAGAAGCGGATGACCCCGCAACAACGTACCGAGCAGCGCATCGAACGCATGGATGCCAAACTGAAACTGACCGACGAGCAGAAGGAGCAGATCCGGATGTTCTGCGCCGAGTTCAATGCCCGGAAACTCACGCCCGAAGAGCGTAAGAAGGCCCTGGCCGAGTTGAACGAACAGATCGCCTCGGTACTGACGGCCGAGCAGGAGACGATTTATCGCAAGATGCAGAAAGAGGCCGCCGCACGCCGGAAAGCAGAAAAAAAGAAGGATAAAACGGAGTAATCCCATGTTGAGATTCGTAGCGGCTTTTCTTTTCCGGGGAATGTCTGTCGTCGCGTCGTTCGCAGCTATCCTTTGCCTTTCGTGCGAATCGAAGGGCGCGGAACCGGTGCAGCCTCAAGTTCCTGCATGGCAGGCTCCGGAACTCCTTGCAAGCGGATTCCGGTTTACGGAGGGGCCTGCGTGGTGCGAAGACGGCTATTTGCTCTTCAGCGACCTTTACGGCAATAAAATTTATAAATGGAGTGAGAACGACGGTATTACGGTCTTTTTAAGCCCTAGTGAAAGTTCGAACGGCATATGCTATGACGGCACGCGGTTTTGGGTATGCCGTCATGCAGCGCGAGATATTGCCGCGCTGGGTAAAGATGGTATGATCGCATCGTTTGTCGGCTCGTATGACGGACGTAAACTGAATAGCCCGAACGACGTTACCGTGAGCAAAAAAGGAATCATATACTTCACCGATCCGGATTACGGCGTCGAACCGGAGGACAGGGAGTTAGATTTCGAGGGGTTGTATTATGCAGTAAATGGCAGCGACGGAGCCATTCTTGCGGATGATTCCCTGTCGAAGCCCAACGGCGTGGCACTTTCTCCCGACCACACGAAGCTGTATGTTTGCGAAAGCAGTTCCAATACGATCCATGTTTTCGATCTGACCCCGGAGGGGATGCCCGCACACCGAAGAGCGCTTTGCTGCATATCCGGGAACGGAGAGGTCGATGGCATTGCCTGCCATAAGAGCGGTTATTTCTTCATCGCCTTCTCGGCAGGAGGTATCGTAGTAGTTTCCCCGGAAGGAGAACAACAGGGACATATTGCATTCTCTGCAAAAGACAGGATTCGCAATCTATGTTTCGGGGAAGATGACGGAAACACACTCTTCGTAGCGGCAAGCCAGTCTCTGTATCGGGTGCGCCTGACCTATTGAAATGATGACATGATTCAAAAACAGAAGAAAAAAACGGATATATGAAAAATAGTATATTATTTTGTCTTGCGGCATTACTTGCCCTCGTAGCGTGCTCGACGGACAATACTTTGGAGCAGGAACAAACTCCTGCCGGAAAGAGCCTTACCGCAGCCATCGCCGACGGACTTCACAGTAATTGGAACAAAGGCGACAGGATAACGCTGTTTCACGACGGACAAACGGTCAGCGTGGAAACGCTGGCATCCGGCGGTACATCGGGACTTTCCGGCTCCGTAGAAGGCACGTTCACCGACAGCAATCCCTTGTATGGCGTGTATCCTGCGGAGAGCGCGGTATCTTCCGACCGGGAAAGCATGACCGTATCCGTTTCTGCCGCACAAACGGCAGGGAGCGACGGCTACGATGCGAAAGCCGCCGTATCGGTAGCCCGCACGGTCTCCGAATCCCTGACTTTCCATGCCATCGGCGGCGGCATAAAGTTGAACTTCCAGATGTCGGGCGTGACGAAAGTCGAACTGGAGAGCGTCGACGGATATGCCTTGGCTGGTACGGCCATGATAAAGAGGGACGAACAAGGAATGCCCGTCGTCGCCGAGACGAAAAACGCTGCCTCCATTCTGGTTTTCAACGCCGCCGATAATTCCGGCCTCACCCCCGGAAAAGACTATTATATCTCCACCTTGCCTTGTGACCTTTATGGCGGGTACCGGCTTTCCATTTATAAAGACGGCTTGGTCGCGCACTATTTCGGCGTACATCAGACCGTGGAACGGGCTGATTATATAGCTCCGACCGATTTGGTGGAAAGCGAGCTGGAGTTCGACGATCCGGACGCGCCGCTCGTAGAAGAGGAACGTCCGGAGCTGGACGCTACGACGACCGCTCTGCTGCGCCAATATCAGCAGAACCCGACGGAAGAGAACAAACAGGCCCTGTTGGATCAGATGGGACTTCGATACGATAAAGTCGTGGCACGGAAGAAAGCCAAGCTCCGTGAACTGGAGCGGGATGCGAAAACACCCGACCTCGTAGAAGAAATGCAGGAGATTGTGGACGAAATGGTCGAGAATCGGGATATTCGGCTCGAACAACAGTTCCTGCGGCTTATCGATCCCCGGAACGATGACGACCTGAATGATGCATGGATGGTGCTGCGCGGCGCGTCCGCCCCGAATGCCTACATCGGCTATGCGCCCGTTACCAATGTTGAATATGCCACGTTCAAACAAGATTTTGTCTATGACGCGGGAAAGGAGAATTACCCGGTGGTGAACATCTCTATTGCCGAAGCTGCGGCTTACTGCGATTGGCTTACCGCACAGGACAACTCACACACCTATCGTCTGCCGACCGATGAAGAGTGGATTCTCGGTGCCGGGCACATGCCCAAGGATGTTACAATGAACTCGGGCCTTGTGGAATCGGGACTGACGCCGGTGGATGCCTACAGCCAGACGACCGGAGCCTGCGGTGGCATCGACTTCTGGGGTAACTGCTGGGAGTGGACTTCCTCAATGGACGCGAGCGGTGCGTACATCATCAAGGGCGGAAGTTGGGATTCTGAACGCGACGATTGCCGCAGCGAGAAGTCGGATGTCGTGCGGAACGGAGCGCAGGGCTACGCCAACGTCGGCTTCAGGGTCGTAAGAACAGATTCCTTTTATTAATCCTTAAAACAACATTCCAACATGAAAAAGTTACTTTTAGCAATAGCTCTCGCCATTGCGACGGGCACCGTTGTGTCCGCACAAGGGAATGACAAAGAGAATATGATCGTAGTTCCGGCAGTCCAGACGGACAAAGACAGCGGGAATAATGGCAACACCGCTACAAATTGCGGAATAAAGTTCAACATCCGGCTTTCGGGCGTAACGAAGGTCGAACTGGAAAGCGTCGATGGCAATCCGCTGGCCGGTACGGCAAGGGGCGAAACAGATGCCCTTGGGAAGCAAGCGGTAAGCGACGTGGAAAACGCCGGCACCATCATCACGTTCAAAGCTGCGGACAAGTCCGGCTTCATGCCCGGTAAGGACTATTACATCTCCACTTTGCCTTGCGACCTCTACGGAGGCTACCGGCTTTCCATCTACCGCAACGGCCTTGTGGCTCATTATTTCGGTGTGCATCAGACCGTGGAGCCGGGAACCTTTATAAGTCCCGACGACTTGGTGGAGAGTGAATTGGAGTTCGACAAGCCCAATGCCCCGCTCGTGGAAGAGGGACGACCGAAAATGGATTCCCAAACGCACAACCTGTTTGTTCAGTACCGGAGGAATCCGACAGATGCCAACAGACAGGCGTTATTGGATCGGATGGGTATCCGCTACGACAAAGTGGTGGCGAGAAAGAAGAACAAACTCCGTGAACTGGAGCGCGAGGCAAGAACTTACAGCATCGTGGAACACATGCAGGGAATCGTGGACGAGATGGTGCAGAACCGCGACATCCGAATACAACAGCAATTCCTGCGGTTCATCGACCCGCGAAGAGACGAAAATCCCGATGACGCATGGATGGTGCTGCGCGGCGCATCGGCTCCGAATGCCTACATCGGCTATGCGCCAGTCACCAATGCCGAATATGCCATGTTCAAGTCCGGATTTACTTACGATAAAGGGAAGGAGAACTATCCGGTCGTAAATATCACGATCGACGAGGCCGAAGCTTATTGCGACTGGCTTACGGCACAGGACAGGAAGCACATCTACCGCCTGCCGAGCGAGGAAGAGTGGATTCTCGGTGCCGGGCACATGCCCAAAGATGTCGCCATGAACGCCAACCGCGTTGAATCCGGATTGACGGCGGTGGACACTTACAGTCAATCGACCGGTGCTTGCGGAGGTATCGACTTCTGGGGCAACTGCTGGGAATGGACCTCCTCGACCGATGCAAACGGACAGTATATCGTCAAGGGTGGCAGTTGGGATTCCAAACGCGACGATTGCCGCAGCGAGAAATCGGACGATGTGAGGAACGGTGCGCAGGGCTATGTCAATGTCGGATTCCGAGTGGTAAGAGTTGATTACTAACATCAAGTTTAGACGGATTCATTTCCCATGTAAGAATTCAAATGATGCAGTAATTAACAACCATAAAGGTTCTGCTTCCAGCAGGGCAACCGATAATCGGATTAGCCTATCCTTGAAATCAAAAAATCCAAAGTTTTCTGAAAAAAATGCCGACTTGCGGTCGCGGTGCGGTCGTGATGGAAAAATAAGAAAGGATAAAGCGCCTATTAATAGTGTTTTATCCTTTCTTTATAGTACCCGGAGCCGGGGTCGAACCGGCACGACATTGCTGTCATTGGTGTTTGAGACCAACGCGTCTACCGATTCCGCCATCCGGGCAAGCCTCTTCCGTAGAATCGGGAGGGCAAAGATAGTCGATTCTTCGCAATTTTCAAAAAATCCGGTTATTTTTCAAAGAAAGCCTTGATTTTTTTCGCCTTGGCGGGGCCGACCAGCGCCGTCAATTCCTCGAACGGTGCCGCCCTGACCTTGGCCACGGTGCGGAAATGTTGCAGCAGCGTACGGACGGTCTTGTCACCGATGCCTTCGATCTGTTCCAGTTCGCTATGGATAAAGGCCTTACTGCGTTTCTGGCGGTGGAATGCGATGGCGAAACGGTGCACTTCTTCCTGAATGTGTGCCAGAAAGTGAAAAAGGGGTGAGGTGGGACGGATGCCAACCAGCACGGGCGGGAATCCGCAGAGCAACTCGGAGGTGCGATGGCGGTCATTCTTGGCCAGCCCGGCGACAGGTATATCCAGCCCGAGATACTCCAGCACCTCGTGAATGACGCCCATCTGCCCCTTCCCGCCGTCGGCAATGATGAGATCGGGCAGCTCGGCCCCCTCCTCCTGCAGGCGGCTGTAACGCCGGAAGACGACCTCGCGCATCGAAGCGTAATCGTCGGGGCCCTCCACGGTCTTGATGTTGAAATGGCGGTAGTCCTTGCGCGCGGGTTTTCCGTCGCGGAACACCACGCACGAGGCTACCGGATGGGCCCCCTGCAGATTGGAGTTGTCGAAGCATTCGATGTGCCGCGGCTGGCGGTCGAGGCGCAATTCCTTTTGCAGGGCATTCATCAACCGCTCGGTATATCGTTCGGGATTCTTGATTTCCAGGTTCTTGAGCTGCTCGGCGCGATAGATACGGGCGCTCTTCTGCGAGAATTCGAGCAGTTCGAGCTTTTCGCCGCGCTTGGGCACCGTGAAAGTCACACCGTCGAACAGCAGCGTCGTCGAGGGCAGGAACGGCACGACGACCTCCCGGGCCAGCGTCCCGGCAATATGCTCGACGACATGCTGGATGGCCAGCGTCAGCATGTCGCGTTCGTCGCCCCCGACACCCGTCTTGAGTTTCACGGTATAAACGCCCACGACCGACCCGTGGCGGATACGCACGAAATTGCAATAGGCCACATCGTCGTCCGGAAGCAGCGAAAAAACATCCACGTCGACGATCTTCGCACTGACGATCACCGACTTGCCCGCATAGTTGTCCAGCGCATCGAGGCGCTGCTTGTAGCGCTGCGCCAATTCGAATTTCAATCCCCCGGCAGCACGTTGCATCTCCTGTTCGAGGTAGTTACGCACGGGGCGCAGGTCGCCCTTGAGCACCGCGACGACCATGTCGACGAGCCGGCCGTATTCCTCTTCGCCCTGCGCCCCGATGCAGGGGCCTTTGCAGTTGCCCAGGTGGTATTGCAGGCAGACCGTATATTTTCCCTTGGCGATCTGCTCGGGAGCGAGATTGAGTTTGCAGGTACGCAAGGGAACCACCTCGCGGATGAAATCCAGCACGCTGTGCTGCATCATCACCGATCCGTAGGGGCCGAAGTACTGCGACCCGTCGCGGTTCAGTTGCCGCGTCGACTGCACGCGCGGAAAATGCTCGCGGCGCACCACGATCCACGGATAGGTCTTATCGTCTTTGAGCAGGATATTGTACCGCGGCTGGAGGGTCTTGATGAGCGAGTTTTCCAGCAACAGGGCGTCGGTTTCGCTGTCCACGACGATATGGCGGATCTCGGCGATCTGCTTCACCAGCACGCGCACCTTGGGGCTGTGCTCCTTGCTCTGCACGAAATAGGACGAAACCCGCTTGCGCAGGCTCTTGGCCTTACCGACGTAGATGATCGTCCCCAAGCGGTCTACGAACTGGTAGACGCCCGGTGACAGCGGCAGCATCGCCACCTGCTCCCTGAGGTTGTTTTTTTCGGTCCCCGCCATAGCGTTAATCGCAATGCAAATGTAGCAATTATTTCACAAAACGCGCCATCCCCTGCGGCATGCCTCAGGCGCACGCAGAGATGGCCGCATTTGACACACGCATAAACTAAAACGTCCGATTTTTTGTTTTATTCGTCGGAACGGCATATATTTGCGACGCATTGAAAACAAACCCAAACCCTATGAGAAAATTTTTACCTTTTCTCTTCGCCGCAGCACTCGCATCGTCCTGTATCGACAACGCTTACGACCTGTCGAACGTGAACACGGACGATGTCACCATCGGCGACGAGGACTCGGAATACCGGCTGCCGCTGGCCACGGTATACGTAAGTATGAGTGAACTGAAGGAAGGAGGCGCGGACATCAAAACGCTCTTCGACGAAGCGGACATCTGGCTTCCCTCGCCCCTGCCCGGAAACGCCGCATACGTCGACCTGCGGGAACTCCAGAACACCCCGGAGACAATCACGCCGCTGCTCGATGCACTGATCGACCAGATGATGGACGACGATGCTAAGATCACCGCCGTCGCCGACCTGCTGGCGGAAAAATACCTCTCGACCTTCCTGCCCCTGCTCCCCCCGAATACGGATCCGGCAGATTTCAAACCGGTCTTCATCGAGGCGTTCCGCAATATGCCGATGCTGCACGACCGGCTTTCGGGCGAGGTCAAATCCCTGGCCGGCAGCTACCTGACAGAGCTCAAAGTCCAGGATGTAACCTACGACATCGGTAAGATCGACATCGGCGGCGACGTGGTGGACATGCTCTGCGAGAACCTTGACAGTGAAGGCACCCCCAACCCCAAAAACACGCTGCACCTCTACGGCAGCATCACGAGCGCCCTACCCGTGAGCCTGCGGCTCGTGCCCTATTTCTCGCCTACGAACGTCCGGTTCGACGTAACGGTCGAACCCGGCAAAACGAACGAGATCAGGGAGACGCAACTTTTCGAAAGCGACCTGCGGCAGATCATCGAGGGTGCCGAGATCATCCTCCCCGTCTCGCTGGAGAAATACTATCCGGGCTACGATTTCACGTCCGATCAGCAAATCGTCATCACCCTGCGCCTGATCAAGCGCGGCGGCCTGAAGCTCAACCTCTAATCCGGCACAGAACATGAAAAAAATATACGCATTCCTATTCACGCTGCTGCTGGCATCCGGCGCCGCGGCACAGAACCCGACGGCCTATTTCATGGAGGGGTCGACCCTCCGCAGCCAGTTCAACCCGGCTTTCGCCCCCTTACGCGGCTATGTCAACATCCCCGGGCTGGGCGGACTGGACATCAACGTGAGCGGCAACCTCTCGATCGACAAAATACTCTATCCGCGCAACGGAAAACTCGTCACACTGCTCGACAGCTCCGTATCGACGGCCGACGCCCTTTCGGGACTCAAAGCCGACAACCTCCTGGGTCTCGACACGCGCGTAAACCTCATCGGGTTCGGCGCCTTCACCCGCAACCACAAGAATTTCTGGTCGTTCGACCTCAACGCCCGCGTCACGACCGACGCCACCCTGCCCTACTCGCTCTTCGACTTCCTGAAACGCGGCAATAGCGGCGACATCAGCGACATCGGCATCACGGCCGACAGCTATCTCGAAGCGGGTTTCAACTACTCTTTTCCGCTGCTCGACGACAAGTTATACATCGGTGTGCGGGCAAAATTCCTGATGGGCGTGGCACGTGCGCGGATGTATTTCACGCAATTCAACGTATCGCACAACGAGGAACGCTGGCTGATCAACGCCGCGGGCGGGCTGGACATCACGGCCGCAGGGCTCGACGTCAAGACCGAACTCAACGACCACGGCGAAGAGGTCTACAAGATGGACGACATCAGCCTCAAGCCCACCTCGCCCGCCGGCTACGGCTTCGCGGTCGACTTCGGAGCCACGTACGACATCCTGCCCAACCTGCAGGCATCGCTGGCGGTGAACGACCTGGGCTTCATCGGCTGGAGCAAGAACAAGAACGTAACGGGTTATTCGGCGAAGGAGCTATCCTTCACGGGCGTGACGGTCACCGAGGACGGCACCGAGTCGCCCGACTTCGACATCGACGTACTGGAGTTCCACAAGGGCGCGGCCAAGAGCGTATCGCGCATGCTGCGCGCCTCGATCAACGCCGGCCTCGAATACGAGGTATGGCGCCATAAGATCGGCATCGGCCTGTTGTATACGGCCCGCGTGTGGGAATACAAGACCCTGCACAACATCACCGGGTCGGTCAATTTCCACCCGATCCGCTGGTTTACCGTCACGGGCAGCTATTCGGTGATCGACAACCGCGGCGGCGCCGTGGGGCTGGCGCTGAACCTGAACCCCAGCTGGATCAATTTCTACCTTGCCACGGACATCGTCACGGCCAAGCATACGCCCCAATTCATCCCTATCAAGCAGAGCGTGATGAACGTCACGCTGGGCATCGGCGTACCGATCGGCAGGCGCAGCCACCGTATCGCGGCCTATGTGTACGACAAGGATCGGCGGTAAACGAACGGGAAACCCGGCCTTTTCAGGCCGGGTTTTTCTTATCAGGACGCCCGAAAATTCTGCCGAACCGGGCATAAAGACATTTGGAGTACGCAAAAAAGACAGCCTGCGGCAACAAACGCACCCTCCCTTTCCATATTTTAGGCGCACCCATACCATAATCGGGCAATGGCATTGGTTTATCGGAAACTTTATTTATCTTTGCAATATAGAGATTACGAAAGCATTTCTCAGGGGACGAACTTATTTCCCCGCCCCGGATGTTTTTGCGTTTAAATATTGCGACGGCCCCTCAAATCTGTGTGAAGTTGCGTCACTACTTTTGAATTCTTCAAAATCACGGGCCGTCGCAATCTTTTTATCCCTTTAAACAAAAATCATGCCATAGCCCATCCGATTTTCCTCGCCCCCAGTCTATCCCGCTTCGACGAGGCTACGCTCCAGTGCGGCACGCGTCGCCATGCGGCCGGCCTCGACAATTTCCCGGGCGCGGTAGAATTCAAAAATCCCGAAACGGTCGGCAGGCATCTCTATCAGCAGGTCGGGCTTGTAAAGCTTGCACATCAGGCGTGCGATATGCTGCTGCATGATCTCCGACGATGCGGTAATCACCTTATAATAGTTCAGCGAAGCCTTGTTGCGGACGGCCATCTCCTCCGAGAACGGGGCGCTCACATCCACGGCGACCAGGACGTCGCCCGGTTCACGGCGCACCCGGTTCAACGGCAGCGGATTGACCGTACCGCCGTCGACCAGCACCTGGTTCCCCCGGCGTACGGGACGGAATACCGACGGGATGGAGATAGACGCCCGGATGGCATCGTACAAGCCTCCCCTGTCGAGCACGACTTCGCGCCCCGTCAGCAGGTCGGCGGCAACCGCGGCGAACGGCAGCGGCATCTTCTCGATCTTCACGTCGGGCACCAGCTCCTTCATGGCCCGCATCACGCGGTCGCCCTTGACGAGTCCCTCGGTGCTCAGCGCAAAATCGACCAGCCCGAAAACCTTATACTTGTCGAGCGTATACATCCACTCCTTGAAGGGTTCGAGATGCCCCGAGGCATACATGCCCCCGACCAACGCCCCCATCGAAGTGCCGGCCACAGCATGCACCTCGAATCCCTGACTCTCCAACTCCTCGATCGCCCCGATATGGGCAACACCACGCGCGCCGCCGCCCGCAAGCACCAGCGCAGCCCTTCTTTTTTTCATAAATTCATCTTGTTTATCCGCTCCCGGACTTTATCCCACGCATGGGTTCCGAACAGACAGCTTGCACGCATCGTGCCGCACATCCCGGCAAAACGCGACATCGGAATAACGAAACACAATTCGTCCGCACCGACCCACGGGCGCACCGAAGGATCGAACAGCCCCAGGAAACACCTGCGGCCGCCGTTACGGTTTTCCCGCACGGCCTGCGACACCACGGTACTGCATCCCGAGCCGAACGGCGCCGCAACGGCATCCGGGGCGTCGTTGTCGAACCCGGCCCATGTCACGAGCCCCGCCAAGACGTCTGGCGTAGCGAAGAATAGCACGCCTTCCGCCCCGTCGAACGTCCCCGCCGCATCCACACGCACGAACTCGAGCCACGCCTTCGGCCCCGGCCGCAGGTCGAGCGCAGCGATGAAGTCCAGCACCATTTCGGGCGTCTGCTTATAACGCTCCTTGAGCGAGACGAACTGCGGGACGAATTCCGGCATGGGGCTGAAACCCGTATAGAACTTGCCGCCCCCGCAACCGATATTCGAGGCGTTGAGCCCCACGGGCCGCCCGTCACGCGCCTCGGCCAACGCCTTGAAAAAACACCCGCCCGCCTTTGCGGCGGGGCGCAGCGGTTCGTCCGTATAGCGAAACAGCAGGGGCAGCTCCGGCACCGGGCCGAAAGCCTCGCGGAAAGCGGCGACAAATTCTCCTGTCTGCATGGCATTCATCCGTTTGTAATTACATAATCCATAAATACGTCGTGCGGTTCGACGGGCAGTGCCCCGACCAGCTGGTGGGCGTAGCAGACCCCGACCTTCACGCCCCGGAACCCGGGCTGCGAGAGGTATTTGTCATAAAACCCGCGGCCGCGGCCCATGCGGGCACCGGCTTGCGTAAATGCCGTTCCAGGAACGACGATCAAATCTATTTCGGACGGTTCGCACGGCATTGCGTCCCCGTCCGGTTCGGCGATCCCGAAGGCCCCCGCACGGAGTGCCCCGGGTACGTAATCGAAGAACCGCATCGCGTCGCCCCCGACCCGGGGGACGACGATCCGCCTGGCGGAGCCCCACCGGGCAAGCGCCTCCTCCGTCGCGGGTTCGTCGGGCAGGGCACAGAAAAACGCCACGCACCGCGCTGTCCCGAAAGGCCCCGATTCCGCTACCCGGCGGAAGATCCGCCCGGATGCCGCCGCACGTTCTTCGGGGGAGAGGGACAGGTTCTGTTTTTTCATCGCTGCACGCAGCTCTTTTTTAGTCATAAAACCCTCCTTTTCGGCATAAAATTCCCGGCCGTTTCTATTGTTATTCTGCAAACAATGGCTATCTTTGCGTCCGGGAACACAAAACTTTAACAAATATAAACAAATTTAAATCATTATGAGCTGTTTTTTATCTAATTCCTCGCTCGGCAAGAAGTTGGTGATGAGCGTAACGGGGTGCTTCCTCGTGCTCTTTATCCTCTTCCACATGTCCATGAACATTGTGGCGATCATCTCGCCCGAGGCTTACAACATGATCTGCGCACTGCTGGGGGCCAACTGGTATGCATTGGCAGGCACCCTCGTACTGGCGGCAGGCGTGGTCATCCACTTCATCTACGCCGTCATCCTGACGCTCGAAAACCGCAAGGCCCGCGGCTCGCAGCGTTACGCCGTAACGGTCGTGGAGCCGGGTGTGAAATGGGCTTCGAAAAACATGCTCGTACTGGGCTTTATCATCCTGGGCGGTTTGGCACTTCACCTGTTCAATTTCTGGGCTAAAATGCAGCTCGTCGAAATCATGGGCGGCCACGAGAACTCGCTGGGCTTCGGCGCTGCCGACGGCGCTTCGCTGATCGCCTACACCTTCTCGCAGTGGTATTACGTGGTGATCTACCTCGTGTGGTTCTTCGCCCTCTGGTTCCACCTCACGCACGGCGTATGGTCGATGTTCCAGACCGTGGGCTGGGCCAACGACACGTGGTATCCCCGCCTGAAATGCATCGCCAATATCGTAGCGACGATCATCTTCCTCGGCTTTGCCGCCGTCGTGGTGGTTTACTTCATCAAGAGCATCTGCCCCTGCTGCGCAGGCGCCTGCTAACCGATTATCCAGAACAATAAACACACAACAGATATGGCTTTAAAATTAGATGCTAAAATCCCTGCCGGCGCCCTCGAAGAAAAATGGAGCAACCACAAGGCAGCTATCAAGGTCGTAAGCCCCGCAAACAAGCGCAAGCTCGACATCATCATCGTCGGAACCGGTCTGGGCGGTGCTTCCGCCGCCGCTTCGCTCGGTGAACTCGGATATAACGTAAAGGTATTCTGCATCCAGGATTCGCCCCGCCGCGCGCACTCGATCGCCGCACAGGGCGGTATCAACGCTGCGAAGAACTACCAGAACGACAACGACTCGGTATACCGCCTGTTCTACGATACGATCAAGGGCGGCGACTACCGTGCACGCGAAGCCAACGTATACCGCCTGGCGGAGGTTTCCAACCTCATCATCGACCAGTGCGTGGCCCAGGGCGTACCTTTCGCACGCGAATACGGCGGCCTGCTGGCCAACCGCTCGTTCGGCGGCGCACAGGTATCGCGCACGTTCTATGCCCGCGGCCAGACGGGCCAGCAGCTCCTGCTGGGCGCTTATTCGGTACTCAACAAGGAGATCGCAGCCGGCACGGTGAAAAGCTATCCGCGCCATGAAATGCTCGACATCGTCATCGAGGACGGCGAGGCAAAGGGTATCATCGCCCGCAACCTCGTCACCGGTGAGATCGAGCGCCACGGTGCACACGCCGTAGTGATCGCCACAGGCGGATACGGCAACGTATTCTTCCTTTCGACCAACGCCATGGCATCGAACGGTTCGGCCGCATTCCAGTGCTACCGCAAGGGCGCCGGCTTCGCCAACCCCTGCTTCACGCAAATCCACCCGACCTGCATCCCCGTACACGGCGACCAGCAGTCGAAGCTGACGCTCATGTCGGAGTCGCTGCGTAACGACGGCCGTATCTGGGTTCCCAAGAAACTCGAAGACGTGAAGGCCATCCGCTCGGGGGCCAAGAAACCGTCGGACATCGCCGAAGAAGACCGCGACTACTACCTGGAGCGCCGTTACCCGGCCTTCGGTAACCTCGTGCCGCGCGACGTGGCTTCGCGTGCCGCCAAGGAGCGCTGCGACGCAGGCTTCGGCGTGAACGAAACGGGGCTGGCCGTATTCCTCGACTTCAAGACCGCCATCGAGCGTCTGGGCAAGGACATCATCAAGCAACGCTACGGCAACCTGTTCGACATGTACGAGGAGATCACCGACGTGAGCCCCTACGAGCAGCCGATGCAGATCTTCCCGGCCGTGCACTATACCATGGGCGGCATCTGGGTCGACTACAACCTGATGACCACCATCCCCGGCCTGTATGCCATCGGCGAGGCCAACTTCTCCGACCACGGTGCCAACCGCCTCGGCGCCTCGGCGCTGATGCAGGGTCTGGCCGACGGTTATTTCGTACTGCCCTACACCATCGGCGACTACCTCTCGCACAAAATCCAGGCTCCGAAGGTGAAGACCGACACCAAGGCCTTCGACCAGGCTGAGAAGGAAGTCAAGGAGAAGATCGCCAAACTGCTCTCGATAGGCGGCAAGCAATCGGTAGACGATATTCACAAGAAACTCGGCCACATCATGTGGGAGAACGTCGGCATGGCCCGCACCAAGGAGTCGCTCGAAAAGGCGATCACCGAGATCCAGGCACTACGCAAGGAGTTCTGGAAGGACGTGAAGGTCGTAGGCAAGGAAAACGACTTCAACGTCGAGTTGGAAAAGGCGCTCCGACTGGCCGATTTCCTGGAACTGGGCGAGTTGATGGCCCGCGACGCACTCAACCGCGAGGAGTCGTGCGGCGGTCACTTCCGCACGGAGCACCAGACCGAGGAAGGCGAGGCCAAGCGCGACGACGAGCACTTCGTATATGCCGCCGTCTGGGAGTACAAGGGCGAGGACGCAGCCCCCGAGCTGACGAAAGAACCGCTGAACTTCGAGTTCGTACACCCCGCACAGCGCAACTACAAAGACTAACCGTTTGACGTTGTAACACTTTAATAACAAATTGAAATTATGAATTTTACATTAAAGATATGGCGTCAAAAGGACGCTAAAGCAAAGGGTGGTTTCGAAACTTACAAAGTCGAAAACATCTCGGCCGACACCTCGTTCCTCGAGATGCTCGACATCCTCAACAATAACCTGATCCACGAGGGCAAGGAGCCCGTGGCATTCGACCACGACTGCCGCGAAGGTATCTGCGGCATGTGCTCGCTGCACATCGACGGCCATGCCCACGGCCCCAGCCAGGCGGTCACGACCTGCCAGATCTACATGCGCAAGTTCAAGGACGGTGCGACCATCACCATCGAGCCCTGGCGCTCGGCAGCGTTCCCCGTCATCAAAGACCTCGTGGTGAACCGTTCATCGTACGACCAGATCCTGCAGGCGGGAGGTTTCATCTCGGTACGCACCAACTCGGTGCCCGACGGCAACGCCATTCCGATTCCGAAGGCCGACGCAGACGAGTCGATGGACGCCGCCGCATGCGTAGGCTGCGGAGCCTGCGCCGCGACCTGCAAGAACGGTTCGGCCATGCTTTTCGTCGCTGCCCGCGTATCGTCGCTCGCCAAGCTGCCGCAGGGCCGCGTGGAGGGTGCACGCCGCGCCAAGGCGATGGTCGCCAAGATGGACGAACTGGGCTTCGGCAACTGCACCAACACGGGTGCCTGCCAGGCCGAGTGCCCCAAGTCGATCTCCATCGCGCACATCGCACGCCTGAACCGCGAATTCCTCTCGGCAAAATTCGAGGACTAAACGGACAGAAATACCGGTCTTACCGCTCAACGGAAATACCGGGCAGACAAAGGGGAGGGACTGCATTGTCCCTCCCCCTTTTTATTGTATCGTTATGCAGACTCCGCTTCCGGTTCTCAATATGCGCCCCGGCCATACCCGGCCGTCATCTCGCACCAATGCCGGACGCGGGAAGGCAGACGGTACCATTTTTGCGGCGACGGATGAAATACAAAACCGCAATGCCATGGAAAGAATTGTAGAATTTCCGACCGATCGCACCGTCATCTCCACCGAAAACAACGGGTTCGCAGGCGACGAACGCGACGAAACCCTGATCGACGAAAACCTCGTGGAAACCGAGATCCCGCTGGCGGACAGGATTCCGGGTGCCGTCCGGGAGACCGAAGAGGGCGACAGGCCGATCTATGACGAAGAAGGGCACCGGAACGATCCGGGCGGGGAGTAAAACGGAGCCGGCGAAGCCCCAGCCTTTATTGCGGGCGGATCGACGAAAGCCGCGCCACCTGCTTGAGGTCGAACTCGCCGTAGATGTTCACCACGACGGTTTCCTTCGCACCGTAGGTAATCATCACCAGCTCTGACTTGACCGACAGGGCCGTTTCCCGGATATAGAACTTCGTGGTCTGCCCGTCCTCCGTACCGGAGGTGACGGGCTGGAATTTCCGGTCGGCGGCGACGGCGGCCTCGGCATCGCGCACCAGCATCCCGCTGTCCCCGCCTTTGAGAGCAATGATACGGATATACTCAATGTCCTTCAGTAATACGGCAAGTCCTTTATCCCCCCTTTGCGCGGCCTGACGGCTCATCATCTGCATCATCTTCTGCTCCAGCAGCACGCTGGTAAATCCTTCGGAGGCATCGTACCGCCGGAAGAAATTGTCCACGGAGCTGCTCTGCGCCGATACAGACCGCGGCAGGAAGAGGCAAAGGGCAAATATCAATAACAATCGTTTCATGGATTCCGTGATTATAATTACATGAGCAGCGAAATGCCGAAACTCAGCGTATGGCACTCGGGGCCGACCCCCTTCTTGAAAAGGGGCGTCACACCGTAACGGACGAAAACACCGACACCGCTATAGGAAACCGAACCGCCCACACCGAACTGATATGTCCGCAATCCCGAAAGCTCGTACTGCACCTTCGGCTTTTTATGCAGTGAAGTCAGCTCGATCCCGAAGTCGGAATACGCGATGGCCGACACCTGAAAATTCCTGAAAGGCTTGTAAATAAGCCTCAGAGGAATACCGAGCGACGAAGTGACGAACTTCGATTTGTCGGCCGGTTCGTCCAGCGCCACGGGCAGGAGGCGTCCATGTTCGTACCCAAGGCGGATTTGCGCATCGGAAAGCCGGTAATTATCCACGGCAAAATTCAAATCTGTGGCAAAATAGAGTGTACGGTTGCGGTTCAGAGCAACCTGCACCTGTAAAACCGAGGCTGCGACATGGATCGAACTCCCCAGCTTCTGGTCGAGAAAACCCTTCTCTTCGGGGGCATAACCGTCGTAATCGACCCCAACCAGTTGCGAGAACCCGAATTCACCACAGTTGAACAGATAGAGTTTCACACGCCCCGACCGGGTCACCACATCGGCGTACTCCGGTTCCGGGGCACGCCCCAGTATAATCCCGAACCCGGCCACCTCGAGTATGACATTGCCCTCGCGGTCTGCTCCGCGCAGTGCCATCAGGTCGTTGCCCACCGTATCGATCCTCCGCAACGTATCGAGCCCCAGTGAATCGCGGTTCATCGCCATAACGGGCCGTTCGCAGGTTCCTCCCCGCTGCACACGGAGTTCTCCTTCGGTCTGCGCCGATACCAGCCGAGGCAAAAGCAGAATAAGTGCCAATAATAATCTTTTCATAGCCATTCCGTTTCAGGTTTTACAGCGAGAGCGAATAGGCAAACCCGAACGAGACCGTATGGCAGTCGGGGCCGGCATCGTGCTTGAACAGCGGCGTGATACCGTAACGGGCATAAAGGCCGAACCCGCGGTATGCGACCGACGCACCCAGGCCGAACTGGTATGCCCGGAATCCGGACAAACTGTGCTTCTCCTTCGGTTTTTTATAGATGGCATCCGCCCCCAGCATGAAATCGGAATAGGCGACGGCCGTGATCCGGAGGCGTTTCACAGGCTCGTAGATCAACCGCACGGGAATACCGAGCGAGGAGGTGACCGCCTTAGACTTGTCGGCCGGTTCGTCCAGAGCTACCGGCACGAGGCGTCCGCCGATGTTGCCGAGGGTGATTCCCGAATCGGCAAGGCGAATGTTGTCTAGCGTGTATTGCAGGCCGAGGCCGAGGCTGAGCGTCCGGCTCCGGTTCAGCGACAGGCATATCTGCATGACCGAGAAACTGAAATGGAACGACGGGCCGAGTCGCTGGTCGAGGAACCCCGCCTCACCGGGGGCATAGCCGGAATAATCGACCCCGGTCAGCTGCGTAAAACCGAACTCCATATCGCTGAGCAGGTTGAGCCAAACCCGGGGCGATTTCACCTCCATCTTCTGCATCGGGGTATGCCCCAGCCGGAGGCCGAAGCCGGCGACTTCGAGCACCATGCTGCCGTCGCGTCCCCCGTCGCGCAGGGTCACCAGGCCGTTGTCTACCGTATCGATACGCCGCAGCGTGTCGATACCCAGCGAGTCGCGGTCGACGGTTTCGATAGTCACGGGTTTCCCGTCGGCACGGCGGAAACTAACCGAGTCGGCGTTCTGCGCCGCAACGGGTGAAAAGGCCAGGAGCAATACCCCCGCAAAAACAAACAGTTTCTTCATGACATATCATTTTAATCGTTCACAATCAATTCTTCGACCAGATACTCAGGGTCGGCGAACTCGGAAAAACCCTGCAAATAGACCGTCGTCTGCATGGCGACGTCCTTGTCGTAGACCGCTTGCCCGTCGATGTAACAATAGGGGCGGCGCATGTACTCCACGCACAGGAAAAGGCCGAGTGCCACGACGGCTGCCGCCGCTAACCCGCACAGGCGCAGGAGCCTCCGCTTCCTGCCGGGTCTATGCCCGAAGGTGTGCACCCGCTCAGGCAGGCATTCCCCGGCAAGTCCGTCCATGCCGCAGAACATCGCCCGGGCATAGCGCAAACTGGGATCCGTTTCCCCCTCCCGGAAATAAGCCTTCAGTTCCTGCTCTTCGGCATCGGTCGTCCGCGCCTCGAAATAGCGCTCCAACAACTTCTCAATCCGTTCTTTCCGCTCTTTCATCGTCCATCATTTTTTTCAGTATTCCCCTCAGTGCATTGCGGGCGCGGGAGAGGATCATGCGCACCTGGGCTTCGTCGCAAGCCACCATGCCGGCGATCTCACGGGTCGGATAACCCTCGATGTCCTTCAGGTACAAGACCTCGCGCTGCCTCTCGGGCAACTCCGCCATCGCACGGCGCACCAGGTCACGCGCTTCCCACCCTTCGGCATCCCCCGTCGTCACGCGCTCCGCCCATCCTGCCAGCGCATTGTCGCGGTGCCCGTTTGCCCGCCGCCGGCGCAGGCAATCGTAACAACGGTTGCGCACGGCTGCCATCACGAAGGAAGCGATGTCACGGCAACCGTCGAGCCGCCCCCGCTCCGTCCACAACCGCTCCAGCAGGTCGTGCGTCACGTCCTCGGCCTCGTCGGCGCAAAGCAGCAGGCTTTGTGCATAACGGAACATACGGTCGCGGAGCGGCACAACGTAACGGGTGAATTCGAATTCCTTCATTGTATTTGTAAGACGAAGCAGCCGGGCAAAACGCAACACCGGATCGGTAAATATCGTAATTTTTTCCTCAATAGAAGCCTTTCCGATCCCATGCCGGAGCTCCTATAATATAGGTATGGCAAAAAAATGCAGATTTTTTGAAGAAATTTAGTACTTTGTATTGCATAATACTAAAATATGTATTATATTTGCAATACCAAAGTAGTAGTAAACCGGAAATATTAACCCTAAAATACCTCTACGACTATGAAAGAGACAGTAAACGTAAATATCGGCTCGCAGGCTTTCACCCTCGACGAAGATGCTTACCGTGTACTCAGGAGTTATCTTGACGACATACGCAGCCGCCTGCCCGAATACGACACCGAAACCATGGGCGACATCGAGGTACGCATTGCCGAGATATTCCGCGAGATCGTCTCCTCTCCGATGCGCGTCATCACCCTCGACACGGTGCGCACGGCGATGCATCGAATGGGGGCACCCTCGGACTTCGGCGAGCGCCGCGGCAACACCGCCCGGCAGGAGGACGAGGAAGCCGAGCCGGAAACCCGCAAGCTCTACCGCTCGCGCACCGACCGCTCGATCGCCGGCATCTGCGGAGGGCTGGCCGACTTCTTCCATGTAGATGCTACGGTCATGCGGCTCCTCATGCTGTTCCTGATAATCTTCGGCGGGCTTTCGATCTGGGCTTACATCATCCTCTGGATCATCATCCCCGAACAACCCGCCCCGAAATTCAATATTAACCGTAAAAACCGATAAAACCATGGCAACGGACAAAACAAAAAAACTGTACCGGGTACGCGACGGCATCATCGCTGGCGTCTGCGGCGGACTGGCCGACTTCTTCGGGCTCGACCCGTCGCTCATACGCATCGCAACTCTCATCCTCATACTCTTCGGCGGGCTTTCGCTCTGGGTATACATCATCCTCTGGCTGATCGTACCGAAGGCTCCGAAGCGATTAACCGAATAAAGCATTATGGCTGAAGACAACGTAAAAGCGCAGATGCGCAAGGGAATCCTGGAGTATTGCATCCTCGCCATCCTTTCCCGCGAAGATTCGTATGCTCCGAAGATCATCGCCGAACTCAAAGAGGCCGAGATGATCGTGGTCGAGGGTACGCTGTACCCGATCCTCACGCGGCAGAAAAATTCGGGGCTCCTGACCTACCGGTGGGAAGAATCCCCGCAGGGGCCGCCCCGCAAATACTACACGCTGACCGACAAGGGGCGTGAATATCTTAAAACGCTCGACGAAGCCTGGGACGAACTCGTAGGCCAGATACAGGTCATTCGCCACGGAAAATAAAAAATCACCCCTTAAATAATTACAACCATGAAAAGAATACTTTTGATCGCAGTCCTGCTGGGCACCATGATCACCGCCACCACATATTTCGTCTGCATCGCAGCCCCGTCGGTACTCTTCGGCAAGGGCATCAAAGGCAGCGGCAACATCGTCACGCGCACCATCGACGCCCCGGATTTCGACCGTGTGGATGCGGCACGCGCCGTGAAGGTCGTCATCACCGGCAAGGCGACCGGCAAAATCACGATCGAAGCCGACGACAACATTATGGAATACGTAGTAGTGGAAGCCAAGGGCGGACGCCTGACTGCGACCATCGACAAGTCGGTCAACAACGTATCGAACGCCGACGTGACCGTCACCGTCCCGGCCAACGGGCGCATCCGCGCACTCGACGCATCGAGCGCCGCACGGATCACGAGCGAGGTCACGCTGACGGCCGACAAATTCTCGATCGACGCATCGAGTGCCGCCAGGATCGACGCGGCCGTGAAATCGACCTCCTGCACAGTGGCCGCATCGAGCGCCTCGAACATCGACGCCGCCATCGAAACCGGCTCCTGCACGGTAGGGGCATCGAGCGCCTCGAAGATCACCCTGAAGGGCTCCGCCGACAAATGCAGCATCAACATGAGCTCGGCCGCAAAACTTTCGGCCGCCGAATTCACGGTCGCCGACTGCAGCGTCGACACCTCGAGCGCTGCCAAAGCTACGGTCAACTGCACGGGCAAACTCCGCGCCGAGGCTTCGAGCGGCAGTTCGATCCGTTACACGGGCGACTGCCAGACCAGCATCAGCAAATCGAGCGGCGGCAGCGTAAGCAGGAAATAATCCCCCAACGGCACAACTATGAAAGAGGTTAAAAAATGCAGCATATCGGGCGTAGCGTTCACGATGGACGCCGATGCCTACCAGGAGCTGGAGAACTATCTCGACAGTCTGAAAAAGACCTACAAGGATACGCCCGACGGAGCCGAGATCGTCGCCGACATCGAAGCCCGCATAGCCGAGCTGATCCTCACGACGCAGGACAACACCCGCGTGGTCGAGAAACCCCTGATCCTGAATATCATCCACCAGATGGGCTCGGTCGAGGACATCTCCGAGGAGAGTTCGGACAAAAAAGCCACCGAAGAGCCGCGTATCCCGCGCCGCCTTTACCGCGACACGGAGAACGCCAAACTGGGCGGCGTATGCGCCGGCATCGGCAAGTACTTCGACGTCGATCCCGTATGGATCCGGCTGGGCATGTTCCTGCCGATCCTGCTGAGCTTCCTGCACTGGATTCCGTTCATGGACTGGACGGGACCGATGATGGGCAACCTGTTCGGCATCTTCGTCATCTGCTACGTTATCATGTGGTTCGCCGTACCGGCGGCACGCACGGCACGCCAGAAACTCGAAATGAACGGCGAAAAAATCACCGCACAGTCGATCCGCGAGACCACCGAAGCCACCGCAGGCTGCGATCCCGACGTCAGGGCCAAGCCGATCGTGGCGGAGGCCGTCTCGGTCTTCGGCAAGGTGGTGCTGATCCTGCTCAAGCTTTTCGCCGGGCTGCTCGTATTCGGGCTTATCATGGGAGCCTGCGCCCTGATTATCGGGCTGTTCGCCCTGGTCATAGGCGGCGGAGGCATCCTCTCGCCTTTCTTCCCGCTGGGCATGACGCTGTGGGTACCTATTCTCGGCATATTTATTGTACTGATTCCCGTCATACTGCTCATTTATGTACTGATGTGCCTCATCGCTTCGCGCAAGCCCGGAGGCACGGCCGTGCTGATCATCTTCCTGCTGTGGCTCGCAAGTTTCATCGCATGCGCCTGCATTGCCATCCGCGAGGATGTGGGCGACCGGTTCCGCGCCAAGCGTAACGTGATCGAACAGGTGCTCAACACCGAAGTGGTGATCGACAACGACACGACGACGGTACAAAAGCTGCTCAAGGAGTACGAAAGCCAGAACGTCATCGAAGACGGCCACAAGACGCTGCACATCAGCATCCCGAACAAATCGATCGACATTACGATCGACAAAGACAAGGCCGGGCTGGAAGTGAAGGCCGACGGCAATCGGGTGAAGGTGGGGAAAAGCCGCAAGGCTTCCTCAGAAAAGGCCGGCCAGAGCACGCAGGCAGCCGCAGAGGCGGACGCAGACACTACTGCGCAGGGGCAGCAGACCGAATAAGGCCACAGGCGTTAGGTAAAATAAAAAGTTTTTTCGGAACGCAGGGCGCACCCACGGGTAGCGCCCTCGTTTTTTTGAAAAATTTAAAATAATTACTACCTTTGAGGGATTTTGTGTTTAAACGAAAAACTATGGCTGGCAGCAAATGCATCGGCATTCTCACATCGGGAGGCGACGCCCCCGGCATGAATGCGGCAATACGTGCGGTAACCCGCAGCGCAATCTATAACGGCTTTACGGTAAAGGGAATCATGCGCGGATACAAAGGTCTCGTATACAACGAGATCGTAGAGTTCAAATCCCAGAGCGTAAGCAATATCATCCAACTGGGCGGCACGATTCTCAAAACGGCGCGCAGCCAGGAATTCACCACGGCCGAAGGACGTAAGGCGGCTTACGACAACATGGTCGCAGCCGGCATCAACGCGCTGGTGGTCATCGGCGGCGACGGCTCGCTGACAGGCGCAGGGATTTTCGCGCAGGAGTACAACGTGCCCATCGTAGGGCTTCCCGGGACGATCGACAACGACCTCGGGGGTACGGACTCGACGATCGGCTACGACACGGCGCTGAACACGATCGTGGAGGCGGTCGACAAACTGCGCGATACGGCATCGAGCCACGAGCGCCTCTTCTTCGTCGAGGTGATGGGACATACGGCGGGTTACCTGGCGCTGAACAGCGCCATCGCCACGGGTTCCGAAGCGGCTATCATCCCCGAAATGGACACCGAGGTCGACCAGCTGGCCGAACTCATCAACCACGGCTTCCGCAAGAGCAAGAACTCGGCGATCGTCATCGTGGCCGAAAACCCCAAGACGGGCGGCGCCACGGCACTGGCCGAACGTGTCAAGAAGGAGTTCCCGCAGTACGACGCCCGCGTCACGATCCTGGGGCATATCCAGCGCGGCGGGTCGCCGACGGCCGTAGACCGCATCCTCGCCTCGCGGATGGGCGAAGCAGCCATCGAGGCGTTCCTCGACGAACAGCGCAACGTGATGATCGGCATTCAGAACGGCAAGATCGTCTACGTCCCCTTCGCCAAGGCGACCATGCACAACAAGGGCATCGACCGCAATTCGCTCGACCTGGTAAAGATACTCTCCATATAATTTCACAACAGACAACCCCGAACTTACCGAATGAAACGTGTTATCGGCATCGGCAATGCCCTGACGGACATGCTGGTCAACCTGGAATCAGACTCCGTGCTGGGTCGCTTCAAACTCGCCAAAGGCTCGATGAGCCTCGTGGATACCAAACTGCAGACCGAAATCTCGAAATCCGTGGCAGGACTGCCCTACTCGCTCTCGCTCGGCGGTTCGGCCGGCAACACCATCCGCGCCATGGCCAAACTGGGCTGCCAGGTCGGGTTCATCGGCAAGGTCGGACAGGATACGACGGGCGACTTCTTCGTCCAGGCACTCGAAAACCTGGGCGTGGAACCCGTAATCTTCCGTGGCTCGAAACGTTCGGGCAAGTGCGTGTCGCTCATCTCGCCCGACGGCGAGCGGACGATGGTCACCTACCTCGGCGCGGCACTCGAACTGACCGCCGCGGAGATCGACCCGGCGATCTTCGACGGGTACGACTGCCTCTATATCGAAGGTTACATCGTCCAAGACCACGACCTGATCCGCAAGGCTGCCCGCACGGCCAAGGAGTGCGGACTGAAGGTCGCCATCGACCTGGCCAGTTTCAACATCGTGGCCGAAAACCTCGAATTCCTGCGTAACCTCGTCAGGGACTATGTCGACATCGTTTTCGCCAACGAGGACGAAGCCAAGACCTTCGCCTGCGAGGCGGAGCCGCTGAACGCCCTGCAATGCATCTCGGAGATGTGCGAACTGGCCGTGGTGAAGATCGGCATCAAGGGCGCCATGATCAAGCACGGCGACGAAGTGGTGCATGTCGGCATCCTGGCTGCGGCAAAACGCGTCGACACGACGGGTGCCGGGGATTTCTACGCCGCGGGGTTCCTCGCAGGGCTTTGCGAGAACCTCTCGCTGCGCCAGTGCGGCACGATCGGCGCCATCACGGCGGGTAAAGTCATCGAGGTCGTCGGGACTACCTTCGGCGAAGAGGCCTGGGAGGACATCTCGCGCCTGGTGAACAAGGTCAGGAACGAGAAATACCTGTTCTGATCCATAAAACCGGAATGAAGAAAGCGGCCTTACGGGCCGCTTTCTTTATTCCAAAGGCAGGAACCGAACCTGCAACGCCCATAAAATCGGAATTTATTGTTATTTTTACGACACAAAACACCGGCGGCATGGACAAAATATGGACTTCGGCCAAAGTCAAAATCAGGAACCGGCTGGACTTTATCCGTTACGGCCAGCGAATCGGCTACATCAATATCGTCGCGATCGTCATAGACCTCGCCATTCTGCTCTATTCGGCCATCGACTACCAAACGCTGATGCGAACCGGCAACCTGTTCCTTTTCCTGTTCCTGGTCTTTACGACCCTTATCTGGCAGACGATCTGTTTCGTAAAGGATTTCTACGCCTACACGCATAAGACGGCGTACTACAACCTCCAAGACATCTATCGGCACAAGACTCCGGAGGCAGCCGACGAGTTGGATGAGATTTATACCGCCGCCCCGATCGCCTTCCCGGGCACCGTATTGCGGCACAGCGACAACATAGACCGCTTATTGCAAGCAGACCGCCCCATCCATGCGATACTATGCACCGACAAGGAAAAGCGGGTATTGAAATACATAAAGAATTACCGGGACATCCTGCTGCCGTTCCTCAACGGCAAGTGGCACGAAATGAAGAACAGGAACGGCAGTTTTTACAACGAGCGCAAACTGTGCATGGCATCCGAATTCGGGGAAAGCGGCGGAGAATGGTACGTCCGGGTATGCAAAGGCTGTTACTACAACTCCTACCTGACGAACGTAATCTATGCGAAAAAACTCTCCCACCAAAGCGGTTGGGGCATGACCCCTCCCGCGAACATCGCCAACTACCCGGTACGCCGGCTCGAAAAATCGGTCATGAGCGACCACATCGGCATTTCGACACTGGCCGTCACAACCGACGGATATGTCATTATCCTCCACCAGAACGACAAGGCCCTCACTTCGACAGACCGCCTGACTCCTTCGGGATCGGGATCGGTCGACTTCAGCGATTTGCGTCCGGACTCCGATTTCAGGGAGACGCTGAAAGCCGCAGCCGAGAGGGAGCTGCGCGAAGAAACCAACCTCCCCGCAGGCCGGATCGGACACACGGAGGTCATCGGCTTTTACCGCGACCTGGGGCGCGGCGGGAAACCCGAGTTCTGCTGCCTGACCCGGCTAAATGCCAGCTCGTTCGAAATAGCCGAGCTGGAACCCAGCTGCGAGGAACAGCGGGACGATTTCGAAACCTACCAGATACTGGGGGAAACGGGAGCATTGGACGGAAAAGATTTCGGGCGGTTTTCGGACATGGCGCTCAACCTCTCGCCCGGATGCGAAGAAGAGCACCCCTCATTGGCGCTCTACATGTGCTACATCATGCTTTGCCGCTATTTCGGCAAGGAAATCCCCGTGCGCAATTAAAGCACAGCTCAATGGCCGGCACGGGAGAAAAGCCCCCGGCTGATCTCGTAACGCATCCGAATCAGCCACAATGATTTGCGGGGCGACATCGTCAGCGAAAGCAACAGCGTAGCCGCCCATTTCATACATTCCAGCACAACGGCCTTCGGATAACGGCGGTAGATGCCCGCCCGCAGGCGCTGGCTCACGCCGACATTGTAGCAAAGGCGGCGGAAATAGTCCTCGGTAAGTTTCCCGGGCGGGATAATATGCCACATGACGGCATCGGGGACATACCAGCATGTCTCGCCGCCGCGCATCATGCGTTCGAAGAAATCGTTTTCCTCGCCACCGATCAGCATCCGTCCCACACGCCCCAGCGAGGGGTCGAACCCGCCGTATCGGACGGTTGCGGAGCGGCGGAAAGCCATGTTGCCTCCCCCGGGAACACGTCCGGCAGGAAAAGGCCGTACGGCATGGCCGAAGTCCATCGGGTTGGCGACAGGCAGTTCGGTATATTTCGACATCCACGCCGGACGTCCCGAGACATACTCGGCAATGATGCGCCCCCCGGCCACGACGGCATCGGGATGTGCGTCGAAGAATTCGACATACGCCCGGATAAACCCCGCATTGATACGTTCGTCGTCGTCGATGAAGGCCATGTAGGGCGCCGAAGTTTCCGCGATCCCCCGGTTGCGGGCATAGGAAACCCCCGGGCCGGTCTCGGTCACCATGCGTAGGTTGAGCGCCGGATACCGTGCCGCGAAGGCCGCGAACCGGGCGGGCGTATCGTCCGTCGAATTGTTGTTCACCACCACGCACTCCCACTCCCCGGCGGGCATGTCCTGCCGCACGACGGATTCGAGCGCCGCGAGAAGCTGCCCGGCACGATTATGCGTCGGGATTATGAGCGAGAGGCGGATCATCGTGCGAATGTAGCAATTTATCCGTAAAAAACCGTTATATTTGCACAAATTATAAGCGATACGACTATGCACAATCTGTTTCGTACCCTTTTGCTGCCCATAGCGGCCCTGTTTGCCGTGACGGCGGTCTCGGCGCAAAACGTAAGCTGGAAAAGCACCGTGGAGCACCTCGACGGCGACATGTACCGGATCGTACTCGAAGCCTCGATCCCCGCGCCTTACCATATGTATGACATGGGGCCCTATGAAGGCGGGCCCAATGCCACGACGATCACCTTCACCGCGGGTGCCGGGGCTACGCTCGAGGGCGGCGTAGAGCAACTCTCCACTCCCGAGCGCCACTACGACAAGACCTTCGAGATGGAGATCGGCACCTTTGCCGGCAAGGCGCTCTTCGCCCAGCGGGTGAAGCTCGCGGCCGAAAAGGCCGCCGTCACGGCCCAACTGGAGTGGATGATCTGCGACGACACGAGCTGCATGCCGCCCGAGGATACGGAAATGACGATCGACCTGACGGCACAGGCCGGCGCAGCGACGGCATCGGCCGCCACGCCGCAGGATACGGCCCCAGCCGGGACTGCGGACAAGGCCGCCGTTGCGGAAGCCCCGGACAATGCCGGCGGAGGCTCGGCACAAGCCGCAGCGGAACCTGCGCAGAAAGACGCCGCAGGCGGAGGCTCGCTGTGGGCGTTGATCATCGAGGCGATCCTGTGGGGTTTCGCAGCCTTGCTGACCCCCTGCGTATTCCCCATGGTGCCGATGACCGTATCGTTCTTCATGAAAAGCTCCGGCAGCCCCGCGATGGGACGTTTCCGCGCCGGCATGTACGGGTTCTTCATCGTCGCGCTCTACACGCTGCCGATAGCCGCGATCATCGTCATTACACGCATCGTCGGGGGCGATGCCGTGACGGCCGACATCTTCAACTGGCTGGCGACGCACTGGCTGCCCAATATCCTTTTCTTCCTCGTATTCATGGTATTCGCCGCATCGTTCTTCGGGGCGTTCGAAATTACCATGCCCTCCTGGATGGTCAACAAAACCGACAGCAAAGCCGACTCGAAAGGTCTGGCCGGCATCTTCTTCATGGCCCTGACCCTCGTGCTGGTATCCTTCTCCTGCACGGGCCCGATCGTAGGTTCGGTGCTTATCAAATCGACGTCGGGCGAATTCTGGAGCCCGATCGTCACCATGCTGGCGTTTTCCGTCGCCTTCGCGCTTCCCTTCACCGTCTTCGCCTTCTTCCCGTCGATGCTCAAGAAGCTGCCCAAAAGCGGCGGATGGCTCAACTCGGTGAAGGTCGTACTGGGATTCATCGAGGTTGCGCTCGGCATGAAGTTCCTCTCGGTCGCCGACCAGACCTACCACTGGGGGCTGCTCGACCGCGAGATATACCTCGCCGTATGGATCGTGACCTTCTCGCTCCTGGGGCTCTATCTGCTGGGAAAAATCAAATTTGCGCATGACAGCGATACGCCCTATCTGGGCGTAGGCCGCCTGGCACTGGCCATCGTCACCTTCTCGTTCGTCGTATACCTGATCCCCGGCATGTGGGGCGCCCCGCTCAAAGGCCTCTCGGGCTACCTGCCGCCGCTGCATACGCAGGATTTCGTGATCGGGAAGGAAGCGCAGGCCCCTTCGGGCACAGAAGCGCGCATGCTGCTGACCGTCGAGGGACAGAAACCCAAGCACAGCGATTTCCTGCACCTGCCCCACGGCCTCGAAGGATTCTTCGACCTGAAAGAAGCCGAGGCCTATGCCGCTAAGATCGGCAAACCGCTCTTCATCGACTTCACGGGTCACGGATGCGTCAACTGCCGCGAAATGGAAGCCCGCGTATGGGCAGACCCGCAAGTGCTCGACATCCTGCGCAACGACTACGTGATCGTGGCGCTCTACTCCGACGATAAAAAAGTGCTTCCCGAGAGCGACTGGGTAACGACCGACGCGGGAAAGGTGCTTAAAAGCCTCGGCAAGATAAACTCGTATTACGCCCTGAAAACCTACGGGGTAAATGCCCAGCCTTACTACGTGCTCCAGGGACGGGACGGGAAACAACTCGTGCCGCCGCGCGGGTACGACCTCAACGTCGACAATTTCGTGGGATTCCTCAAGAGCGGCGTCGAAGCCTACAACGCCCGAAAATAGGGGCTGCGACGACAAAAAAACAAGCACTGCGACAGCAAAAAAGCCTGCGACTTTCCGGTCGCAGGCTTTTTCACATCCATCGTCCGCACATCAGTCCGCGAACTCGTCGAACATCGTCGTACTCAGGTATTTCTCGGCACGGTCGGGGAAAACCACCACGATATTGCCCCGTTCGATGCGCTGCGCAGTGCGCACGGCCGCCAGCATCGCGGCGCCGCTGCTCATGCCGGCGAAGATCGCCTCCCTGGCAATGATCTCCCGCGCCACGGCGATCGCCTCTTCGCTCTCGACCATCTCCTGCATGTCGATCTGCGAAGGATCGTAAATGTCCGGGACGATAGCCTCCTCCATATTCTTCAATCCCTGGATATAATGGCCCCGGATCGGTTGCGCGCAGACGACCCTGATGTCGGGCTTCATCACCTTCAGGAACCGCGAAAGCCCCATCAGCGTCCCCGACGTACCGATCGCACAGACCAGGTAGTCGATCCTGCCGCCTGTCTGCTGCCATATTTCCAGTGCCGTAGACTGGTAATGCGCCAGGTAATTGCCCGCATTGGCAAACTGGTCGGGCATGAAATATTTGTCGGGGTCGCCGGCCACCTTGCTGCGGGCCAGGCGGATCGCCCCGTCGGTTCCCTCCTCTGCGGGCGTAAGGATCACCTTCGCACCATAGGAACGAATTATTTTACGCCGCTCGACCGACACGGCGCTGCTCATCACGATCTCCACGGGATATCCCTTGACGATGCCAACGATGGCCAGGCCGATGCCCGTATTGCCCGACGTCGGTTCGATGATCGTCTTGCCGGGCGTGAGGCGCCCGTCCTGTTCGGCCTCCTCGATCATCCGGAGCGCAATGCGGTCTTTGATGCTGCCCGTGGGGTTGAAACCTTCGAGTTTCGCATAGATATTGACGTTCGGGTTGGGGCAAAGCCGGTTAATCCGCACCATCGGGGTTCCCCCGATAGTACCCAAAATATTCTTTTTTACCATAAATCGACCTAATTATTAACCGCGTAAAGATAATCATTTCCCCGGAATAGCGGCAATCCGCCCGCTCGATTCCGCGCCGTACGGTCGCTCCCGAACGCAGAGGTGCCCGCACAATCGTTGTGCAGGCACCCCAGTCCTCATCGGGAACGGTTATTTTTCCGGCTTCCCGTGTTCGTCGAAAGCGGCCTTGACCTCGGCCTCCTTCTTTGCACGCTGCTCGGTATCGGGGGCTTCGCCCTCCTTGACCAGCTCATTCACTTTACGTTCGAAATTCTGCTCGCAGGGCGTGCAGGTCGTTTCTTTGTTTTCCATAGGTACGAATTTTGGCATATTACGTACGTTTCCCTGCAAAATGCACACCGGAATTGCCTCGGTTCGGATCTGCCGATTATATTTGTATACCTGAAACAAAATAATCATGAAAACCTGCAAACTACTCCTGCTCGCACTTTGCTGCGGATGCGTCTCCGCATCCGCAGCCGGCAAGGCCGGCTCCGAGGCCCCCCGCATCGTCAACATCGTCAACTTCATCCGCAATATCGAACCGCGCAGCGAAGAGATCACCGAAACGGTACTCTACGAAACCGTCGCACGGCAGGCGGCACAGCTCGCCGAATACGGGCTCCCGGCCACGTTCCTGCTGCAATACGACGCGCTGATCAATCCCCGCTACCGGCAACTGCTGACACAGGACGTCTATCCCGGCACCGAGGTGGGCGGCTGGTGGGAGATCACGCAGCCCCACGTGGAAGCCGCAGGGCTCAAGTGGCGCGGCCGCTACCCGTGGGACTGGCATGCCGACGTGGGCTTCGCAACGGGGTACACACCCGAAGAACGCCGCAAACTGGTGGACGTCTACATGGAAAAATTCAAAGAGGTATTCGGCAAATACCCGACGGCCATCGGGTCATGGTTCATCGACGCCTATACGCTCGGGTACATGTACGACAAATACGGCATCGTCGCTTCGTGCAACTGCAAAGACCAGATAGGTACCGACGGCTACACGCTGTGGGGCGGCTACTGGAACCAGGCTTATTATCCCAGCCGGGTCAATGCCTACATGCCTGCTCAGACCTGCGAGGGACAGATCCCCGTCCCCGTATTCCGCATGCTGGGCAGCGACCCGATCTACCAGTACGACAACTGCGTGGGCGGAGCCTTGCAGGGGGTGATTTCGCTGGAACCCGTCTACGGCGACAGCGGCGGCAGCCGCCAGTGGGTCGAGTGGTTCTTCCGGTCGATGTTCGAAGAACCCTGCCTCGCATTCGCCTACACGCAGGCCGGGCAGGAAAACTCCTTCACCTGGGGCAGCATGGAGAAGGGGCTCAACATCCAGATCCCGCTGCTGGCAAACCGTTTCCGCAAGGGCGAAATCCGTGTGGAGACGCTCACCCGGTCGGGCGAATGGTTCCGGGAGAATTTCCCGGTAACGCCCCCGACGGCCGTTACGGCACTGACCGACTACCGTGAAAAGGATCGTAAAACCGTATGGTACAACAGCCGTTACTACCGCACCAACCTGCTATGGGAGGGCGGCGCATTGTGCATCCGCGACATCCACATGTTCGATCAGCGGATGGAGTCGGACTACTACCGCAAAGCCGGCACCACCAACCAGTGCGTCTACACGACGCTGCCTGTCGTGGACGGCTGCATGTGGAGCACACGGGAGAAGCTGGCCGGGCTGCGGGTCATGCGGCGCACTGCCGACGGAAGTCTGGCCCAAGCGCAGGGCGGCACCCCCGCCGTAACGGAAAAGGGCAAGGGCAAATTACTCGTGGAGTGGCCGATGGACGACGGACGGAAGCTCACGATACTGCTTTCGGAAGAAGGGATGGAGATCGCCGTCCCCGGCAAAGGCCCCGACTGGATGCTGGAGCTGACCGCAGCACCCGGTGCAGCGTTGCCGTTCACGGCGTTCGGGGCAAGGCGGATCGCCGCAGTCCAAAAAGGGTTCGCCTACGCATTCGATTGTACGAAGGGCACCATTGCGACCGACGGCACCTCCGCGGGAAGCATATTCGTCCTGTATCCTTCAGACGGAAAGATCTCGCTGAAATTCAAATAACGGCGCAACGGTTTCACAAGCCGGCGGCCTGCCTCGGGATCGGGGCGGGCCGCCGGTGTTTAAAACCGTTCCGGGAATGCGGTATTCCCGCAAATTTTCGTTAGCTTTACGACATGGGAGCCGTCACTAACCGACGCCGTCCGCACAATCATGAAAGTATGCAAATCACCTCTCCCGGAAAATTCGCGGATCATCCGCTACCCCGACGCCAATTACCGCGACTGCTTCCGCTGCCGCCTGCAAAATCCGGGAAAAGTATCCCCGAACCAGGTGATGGCGGCATTTTGGACAACCTGCCCGGCATGGCTGAAGTTTCTCTTCCGGCTACGCGACCTGCTGGTCAGGCCTTTCGGGCTGAAAACCGGGGAGGGAGCCCGCCGAGAAAAACTGGAAGAAGCCCTGAACAACGGCGAAAGCTGCGGTTTCATGTCCGTCGCCGAAAGGACGGCCGACGAAACGATCGTCGCCCTGGACGACAAACACCTGGTGGCCTACATGTCCATCTACATCGAAGGCGGCCAAGTCTTCGCGAGCACGGTCGTGAGATACCACAACAAACTGGGAGTGGTCTATTTCAACCTCATCCGTCCGTTCCACGTCCTCGTCGTGAAAAACCTCTTCAAACAGATGATGCGCGAACGCGGATTCTGACACGGGGTTATTCCCGCGTCACCCGTAAACACCGCCGGCCATGAAACCGAATGTCCTATTACTCGGAATACTGCTATTCCTGTCGCCGGCCGTCCTCGGAAATAACGCAGGCGACGATACGGATGCGCTGCTGATCGCCGCCACATATATCGGCGACGGGAACGGGACGATCTACCGCGGATGCGGCACCAACCCGCTGGATGCGGCATATACGTTCAAAAACGGCAGAATCTACAAAGGCGACGGCAGGTTCACCCTGTCGCTCGACGCCCTGTATACGATCAGAGACGGAAGAATTTTCGAGGGCAACAACACCTGGCCCTACGATGCCGCATACTCCATCGAAGGCGAGCGGATATACCGGGGCAACGCCACATTTGCTTCGTGGTTCGACGTGTTGTTTACGGTAAGGGACGGACAGTTTTACAAAGGGGACAGTTCGTTCATCCTCGACATAGCCTACTCCGTCAGGGACGGCCGGGTTTACGAAGGTCGCGGGGAGTTCACAAATACGCTATTCGATGTGCTGTATAGGATCGAATACGGGGGTTATTAAGCATCGGAGGAAATCCCGGGGCACGTAATTTACAAACCGGGCGCCGGAAATATACCGTGTATCCCGATCTTTCATGATCCCTGTTATTTATTACGGTTGGCAAAGGGGCGCCGCCCGTCGTGGGCATCCTTGAACGAGCGTATTAACATCGTTTCATATTCACCGGGGAGTTCTTCTGCCAATTCTTTCCAGCAAATTATCAGGCGGTCACAGTCTTCCATCTGCCAGATATAGCAACCACCCCGGTGTCCTACGGGCTTTCCTTCACCAAATTGCATATACTGTTTTATCCGTCGGCGCAATGAACTTCCGGTCATTCCTATATAAAGAATATTTGTTCCCGTCACCCAATTGTTTTTCAACACGGTAATATCCACATTGGGATCCTTTCCCTTGAAAAAACCGCCGCGGCCTACCTCGGCAAATTCAGGGAAACTTATTTCTTTTCTGAGAACCAGATATACTCCTTTCGTCTGCGGAATACAGTCCACCTCCTTTTTAAGGGCCGCAATCGTTTTAAAACCCACAAATCCCCATGCCCTTGCATCTTCAAGCGTATTCATAAACAAAAGATTTTAGTACAGGCCCATAGTAAATCCGAACAGCCATTGGTTATCAATCAACTACATCCAATCCCAAACATAAAAACAGGGGTCGGATTTTTCAATCCGACCCCTTTGGTAGCGGGAGGAGGACTCGAACCTCCGACCTTCGGGTTATGAGCCCGACGAGCTGCCAACTGCTCCATCCCGCGATATATCTTCAGTGATGTACTATCGCTTTTGCGTGTGCAAAGATAAGACAAATATTCGGACTTTACAAATAATTCTGCGCATGTTCCCTCCGCACACCGCTTATCGTACTATCTATCAGCCGCAAAAAATATTTTATTATTTTTCGAAGGTTAGCCCCACGCTGATTTTTCCACAGATTTCCTACCACCCGGAACAGGGCCGGATGAAAACGCACACACCGTCTGCAGATCCCATTCGCCACACACACCGTCATTCCCAATCAGCGGATATTGGCTGCGACAATCTCCGCCAGGTCGCGGACTTCCCCTTTCGTACCGCGCCCGATGGCTTTTTTGCAAAGCGGGCAGGCCGTGACGATCACCTCGGCACCGGTAGCTTCCAACTGCCCGGCCACGGATTTTGCGATCTGCACCTGCTGACCGTCGGAGATCGCCGTATTGGCGACCGAAGAGCCGCAGCAGGGGGCGTTTTCGCGGGTTTCCGCGGGTTCGAGCAATTCCCCGACTGCTTCGATCACGGCACGCGGATCGTCGTAAATCCCGCTGCCACGTCCCAATTCGCAGGGGTCGTGGTAGGTATAACGCGTCGAGCCGTGCCCGACATGGAGACGGCCTGCCTTCATCAGACGCAGGATATATTCCGAATGGTGCAGCACCTCGACCCCTTCGAGCGCATAATCCTCACGGAAAACCTTGAGGCAGATCGGACACGAGGTCACGAGCGTCGTGATGCCGTGCTTGCGGAACAACTCCGTATTGTAGCGCATCATCTTGCGCGCCGAATCCGTCTCACCGGCCAGTTTCAACGGGCGTCCGCAGCAGACGCCCCCTTCGCGGTCGGCCCACCAGACCTCTTCGCCGGCGGCCTGGAATACTTTTTCCATCGCCGACATCGTACGGGGCGTCAGGAGGGTCATGCACCCGGCGAAATAGCCCACCTTCCCCTCGCCGGACGAGCGGTCTAACCCTTTGAAATAACCGTAGCGCTTTTCGTCGGGAACATTGCGCATCGTATCGCGGGAATTGAGGCGCAGCGTATTGAGGTCGATGTCCACCGGGCATTTCTCGGCGCATCGTCCGCACATCAGGCAATTGTCGGCCACCTGCAGGCGCAGCATCTTATATCGCCGGTCGCGCAGAAAATAGACCGACTGCACGTTGTCGATGCCCAGCACGCTCTGCAACTGGCAGGGGTCGATACAAATGCCGCAGCGCGAACAGGCCTCGACCTGGAAGTTGTCGAACGACCCCTCCTTTTCGGTCGAGCGGAGCTTGTAGTGGCGCAGGAAGATCAAGGGTATCTCCGTGAAGATGTGCATGTAACGGGAGAACGGCAGCGCCACGAAGAAAACACCGAGACACGAGGAGTAAAACCACCACGCCACGCTTTCGAGGTTTATCAGCACGAAGGTGCTCATGTGCGCAGCCATCCATCCGCCCAGCGAACCGGTGAGGAATCCCCCGCCGCCATAAAGGGCGCAAGTCGTGCTTTCGGCGATCAGGCGCGCCGGGAATACGAACCACAGGGCCGAAAGCGCAATGCGGTCGCCCGGCACATGCTTGGTCGTGCGGCGCATGCCCATTCTCTTCGAGAAAAAGCGCTTGCCCCAGGCCAGCGCAACGCCCGACAGGACGAACAGCAGCAACAGATCCATCAGAAAATCGAAGACCGGCTTATGCTGGAGCCCCGTCGAAAAGTACTTGAAGAAGACATGCCCCTGCAACGGCACATAGCGGAACCCGAGGTAGGCGACGGTCTCGATCCACCCCAAGGCGATCAGCAGGAACCAGCCGAAGGCCAGGCTCATGTGCATGTAGCCCAACAGCGGGTTGACCCTGAAGATCCTGCGGTGGAGCAGCGATTCGCCGACGACCTCCCCGATCGCCGAGAAGGTACGGCGTGTAGGCAGCCCGAACAGAATCCGTTTCTTGTCGGCGAGCGGCAGACGGTAGAGCCACAGGCCCCACTTCCACAGCAACACGATGAACATCACCGCGGCGCCGATCATGAAAGGTATGCAGAATGGTGCGAAAAAAGTCATCGTCAGAAGTCCCCCAGTTTACGTTTGATAAGCATCACCACACCGCGCGTATTGATCCCGCGCGGACATACCAGACGACATTTGCCGCACAGCATGCACTTGTTCATCTCCTCGTAAGCCCCCTGGTATTCGCCGCGCCGCACCAGCGTATGTACCTTGCGGAAGTTGAATTCCGTAAGGTTGCCCGCCGTACAGACCGCCGTGCAGGCGCCGCAGCCGATGCAGGCCTGCAACTCGGGCATCTCGCGCAATATCTCGTCGCTCTTGCGCAGGTTGTTGCGGTCGATGTCGATCGCCCGCGGCTTGGAGATGGTATATCCGAAATTGATCGCTGCCATATGCTAAACCCCTACATACCGGGCCGCAGCATCGGCGGCGGCCGTCCCTTCGTTCAGGCTCTCTCCGATATTCTTCGGCGCCGTGACCGTCCCGGCATAGAAAATACCCTCAACATTGCTCTTCACGTTGCCGAGGAACATGTCGCGCGGCGCCATGAAGCCGCTCGGCGCACGGTTCAGCCCGGCCCCCTCGGCAAAAGCGGCGTTGTCGTCGTTGGCACGCATGCCCACGATCAGGATCAGCATGTCGACGCTCATGCGCAGCGGACGTCCCGTGAGGGTATCCTCGGCCTTGATCTGTACGCGTCCGTCGATCATCGGGCTCGCCTCCGAAATACGCCCGCGGATGAAATGAATGTTGTATTTCTGCTGTGCCTCGCGGTACATCTCCTCGTAACCGGGGCCGAACATGCGGATATCCATGTAAAAATTGAACACGTCGGCCTCGGGAAACATCTGCCGCATCTCCATGGCCTGCTTCACCCCCGTGATGCAGCATACCTTCGAGCAATGCTGCTGGCAAACCTTCTCGTCGCGCGAGCCCACGCAGTGCAGGAAGGCGATGCGCCTGGGGCGCGAGCCGTCGGCCCTGGCCACGCGGCCTTCGTTGAGCATCCGCTCGATGTCGACCGTTGTAAAGACGTTGTCGTAGATGCCGTAGCCGTATTCCTCCTTGATCGAGGCATCGAAAAGCGTGAAGCCCGAGCAGACCACGACCGAATCGCATGCCAGCATACGCCCGTCCGGGAGCTGAACCCCTTCGCGGCTGAACCCCCTGGCTTCGGTACGGGTCATCACCTCGATCCCGCGCTCAGCAATGCGGCGGCGCAGTTCGGTGAGTATCTCCGACGCCGGGGTGAACGACGGAAACAGCACATGCCATCCCCGGAGCTTGCCGCCCAGTTCGGCCTCCTTTTCGATGATTACGGGCTCGACGCCCTGTTCTGCGAGGCGCAGGGCCGTCTGCATGCCCGCTACGCCGCCGCCTATGACTGCAACTCGCTTCATTATTCTCTGATGTCGTATATTGTGTCCGTCGGGCAGCAATTGACCACAGCCGACGCGGGTTTACCGATATATTTTCCGTTGCGGCCGAGGTATTTGGCCGCGGGGTCGTATTCGATGCCCATCTTGTCGAGCAGGGGTTCGACGTCGACCTGGTGCATCTGCATTCCGAGCACCCACGGGTCGTAGCCCAGCACCAGCCCGGCCATCTCCTCGTAGGTCAGCACCGGAATGCCGTGGCCGTTCTCGCCGTAGGTCGTCCCCTCCATCTCGGCGATCGCATACTGCCACTTGTCGAGGAACATCGCGCACCCCGGGCAGTTGGCCACGATGAAATCGGGTTTGTAGGGCGCCATGCTTTCGAGTTTCTTATGCGAATTGGCGATCGAATAACCGCGGTTGGCCTGCACCAGGTAGTTGCGGAACCCGAACCCGCAGCAATGCCGCCGCTCGGGGTAGTCCACGCATTCGCCGCCCCACGACTCGACCATGCCGGCCAGCACATAGGGGAATTCCGAACCGCCGATGCCCGACTTGGGGAATATCTTGGCGTAGTGACAACCGATATGCTCCACCACGCGCAGCGGCTCTCCGGTCTGGACGTTTACCAGTTTATGCCTTGCCCGGGCGGCGATCTGCTCGCGGAAATGGAAAACGACATCCGAGGTATGCGCCAGGCTCGCGGGCTTGCGGAACTCGCGCCCCGTGGCTTTAAACAGGTTTTCCCGGGCTTTTTCCTCGGTCTCGGGGAACTCGTGCCACGTGGCCAGTATCTCCGAATAGACACCGAACGAAGTGATGCACGAGGTCACGAAATTCTCATAGCCCGCCTCGGTCATCAGCGCGAACTGCCGCGCCACGACCGTCATGATGGTTTCCAACGGCACGATATCCGAATGGTAGCCGATACCCGTACACGACGAATGCATGGGATCGTCCAGCAGATCCTTGCCCAGGTCGTTGTGCAGCATGTCTATGAACAATTTTTCGCTGCCCGGGAAAAAATTCTGCCGGATACAACTGCGGCCGTAATAATAGTTATCTTCGGCGATCTGTTTCTGGTATTCTTTCCAGCTTGCCCGCTTCATCATGATCAATAGTGTTCGTTGTTGTTATGAAGGAAGACATCCATCATGTATTGCTGGTCGGCGCCCTCCCCGTAGCCCAGTTCCCGGGCCTTGCGGTCGGAATGCTCCTCGATGGAGTCGAACATCTCCTTGCCGCCGCTGACTTCGAAGATTTTGTTGATCTCCTCGAGCGACTGCTCGTCCAGACGGCGCAGGGCCCCCGCGCCGTGGCGCATGTATACGGGCGTGAATTGTCCGTAGACCTCCTTGTCGTTATCGTAGATCCACTGCCACACGGTTCCCTGCTCGGGGTGCAGCTCGGGCTTCACCAACCGCGGTACGATGCAGTAGCCCGTGCGGAGGATATTTTCGCCGATGATGCGCTTGAGGGCCAGCTGCTGGCGCCCCTTCTCGCTCTCGACGAAGAAACCCAGCTTCTGCGACAGTGTGCGCAGCGCCTGAATCACATACCCCGGCGTATTGCCGCGCGGACAGCGCGGGCGGCACGACATGCACTCGCCGCAATACCAGATCGTATCGCTTTTCAGCAACTCCTCGATGGCATCGTCGTCGCGCGTCTGCACGATATTGACGATCTGACGGGGATCGTAGTTGTAGAACTCGGCCGCGGGGCATACGCCCGTGCAGACACCGCAGTTCATGCACGAGTGAAGGCCCTCCTTCATCCGTACGTCCTCCATCAGCATATCGAAATATTTTCCCATAATCTCACCTTTCACCGGGCACGAAACCGTCCCGGATGCAACAAAAAAACCTTTGCAGTGCAAAGGTAGGGAATACGGGCGAGCCGTGCAGTGGTATAAATACCTAATTTCGCCGGCGCTCGTAGGTCTCGAACGCGAAAGGATAAGGGTAGTTGGCACCCGATGCGAAGGATTCGGACGACAGAAGCCGCCACTGCGCTTCGTCCCACTCGGGGAAATGCGTGTCGCCTTCGTATGCGCGGAACACGCGCGTCAGGTAGAAACGGTCGGCCAGAGGCAGGGCCTGTGCATAAATCTGCGCGCCGCCGATGACGAAAACCTCGTCGTCCCCGGGAAACAGCGCGACGGCCTCCCCGAGCGAATGAACCACCCTGCAGCCGGGGATTTCGACCTGCTGGCGCGTAATGACCACATTGGTACGGTTCGGGAGCGGGCGCCCGAGCGATTCGTAGGTTTTGCGGCCCATGATCACGGGGTGCCCCGTCGTGACGGCCTTGAAATGTTTCAGGTCTTCCGAAATATGCCAGAGCAACGTATTCCTATCTCCGATCACGCCGTTTTCGGCCACGGCAACGATAATGCTAACCATAAATTTCAAATTTTAACGTCCGGCGGCATCGCGGCCGGGTATAACGATGCAGATACGGCGGGCACGGATTGCGCGCTCAGAACGACATCGGCGCCTTGATCGCCGGCCAGGGATCGTAGCCTTCGAGCGTGAAATCCCCGTAGCGGAAATCGAAGAGCGATTTCACATCGGGGTTCAGCCGCATCACGGGCAGCGGCCGCGGTTCGCGCGACAACTGCTCGTCGGCCTGTTCCATGTGGTTCAGGTAGAGGTGCGCGTCGCCGAGCGTATGGACGAACTCGCCGGGTTCGAGGCCGCATACCTGCGCCGTCATCAGCGTCAGTAGGGCATACGACGCGATATTGAACGGCACGCCCAGGAACGTGTCGGCGCTGCGCTGGTACAACTGGCACGAGAGCCTCCCCCCGGCCACGTAGAACTGGAACAACACGTGGCAAGGCGGCAATGCCATGTCCCCGATCTCGGCGACATTCCAGGCCGAGACGATGATGCGCCGCGACTCGGGATTGTGCCGTATCAGTTCGACCGCCTGCGCGATCTGGTCGATGAAGCGGCCGTCGGGCTTGGGCCAGCTGCGCCACTGATAGCCGTACACATGGTTCAGGTCGCCGAACCGATACCCTTCGACGGGCGATTCGACACCGTCCTGTGCCGCACGCAGGAACGTATCCCGGTCGACGGGCAGCACGCCATGGCGCACGCAGAGTTCGTTGTAGTAGCGGAAAGCGTCGTTGTCCCAGATATGGACGCCGTTGTCCACGAGGTACTTGATATTGGTATCGCCCGCCAGGAACCACAGCAATTCGTGGATCACGCCTTTCAGGAATACTTTTTTGGTCGTCAGCAGCGGGAAGCCTTCGGAGAGGTCGAAACGCATCTGGTGTCCGAAGACGCCTTTGGTGCCGGTGCCGGTACGGTCGCCGCGGACGACGCCCTCGGCTTTGATCCGCCGCAGCAGGTCGAGGTATTGTTTCATCTCTCCAGCATTTTTAAAGTCATTCCGCCCGATGCGTCCAGCACGGCGCACGAAGGGTATTTCTCCCAGCACCCCAGGTTTATCACATGCAGGCCCTGCTCGCGGTAGTCGCGCGGGAAATGCATGTGCCCGAAGACGAAGTGGTCGACGTCGTGCTCGGCGGCATACCGGCGGGCATATTCGATCAGCGGCTCGGTAAGCGAGACGTCGAGTTCCTCGGCACCGTGCGATTTGCGCGACTTGCCGCTCCACCAGTGCCCGAAGCGCATCGCCAGATCGGGATGCAGCAGCCACGAAAAGAGCCAGCGCAACGTCCGCGAGCGGAATAGCGTATTGAGGAATTTGAGCACCGGCTGTCCGTCGATGTTCATGTTGTCGCCGTGGGCGATGAAGACGTTTTTACCGTTCAGGCAGAATTGCTGCGGCGAGGTATGGATCTCGACGCCGCACTCGCGGGCGAGGTAATCGCCGACCCACATGTCGTGGTTTCCCGTAAAGAATACCACCCGGATACCGCGGTCGGTCAGTTCGGCCAGTTTGCCGAGCGTCCGCACAAAGCCCTTGGGCACCACGCCCCGGTATTCGAACCAGAAGTCGAAGACGTCGCCCACCAGGAAAATCGCCTCCGCATCCTGCGCCACATCGTCGAGCCAGCGCACGAAGCGCCGTTCGGTCTGCTGCGCAAACGCCTCGCCGCCTGCGCCCAGGTGGATATCCGATGCGAAATAGTACATCAACGGGTCAGTTCATCGAGTTTTTGTTCGAGGCTCTTGCCGTAAATATCCTTCCCGACGATATTCCCCTCCTTGTCGATCAGGAAATTGGCCGGAAGTTTCTGCACGTTGTAAAGTCCCAGCGACGACGATACGCGCCCGCGCAGGTCGCTCACCGAAACCCAGGGAAGCTGCTGCTCCTGCACGGCCGAAATCCACAGGGGCTTCGACGTGTCGATGGCAACCTGGTAGACCTCGAATGCGACCGGGGCGTCGGCATATTTCTTATAGACCTCCTTCAGTTCGGCATTGAGCGTATTGCTGTTGCCCAGCTCGGCCGACCAGAAATCGAGCAGCACGACTTTCCCCGCGAGCGACGAGAGGCGTACCTTCTTGCCGTAGATGTCCGACAGCTCGAGGTCGGGATACCCCGCCTCGGTAATCTGGGACGACAGACTGATGCGGGCGTCCATGCGGGCGATCTCCCCCATGAGCGATTGCAGGTAGGGCGATTCGGGATAAGTCTGTTCGATGGCCTCGGCCACCGTGCGGTAATAAACCACGTCGCTGTCGCCGTTGAACAGGTATGTATCCCCGGGCAACCGCTGGTAAAGGGCATAGACCGCCGCCAGCGACGCTTTATTCTCGATGATGAAGCGCAACTGTTCGCGGCGGATACGGTAATATTCGGCCGTGTACTCCTTTACCAGTGCCTGGCGGTCTTCCTCGGACAGCGTTGCCTTGGCAAACTGCGAGGCGATGTTATCCAGCCGCTGCGCGCCCGAAACGAAAGCCTGGTAGAACTGCCGCAGCAGTTCCGACTCCTTCGAACCTTCGACCGTATAGTTGCGTACGACGCTCCCCACCGAATTCAGGGAAAGTTTCTCGCCGCCGGCGAGGAACAGCGGAATGCGTTCGCCGTTATATATTATATTATAAAGCGACGGGGTCTTCGCCACGCCCTTCAACTCGAAACGGTAATTCCCGTCCTTGTCGAGCACCGCGGAGTCGATCACCGACTGCGTCAGGGGCAATACCTGCTCCAGATAAACATCCTTGGCATCGTTACCTACGAAGCGACCCGAAATCTTCACCTTCGACGACTGGCATGCGCACAGCATGACGGCCGTGGTCAGGGACACGAAAAGCGTTTGTTTATTCATTTATCCTTGTTATCGCAGTTAAATGCTTACAAATATAGCAAAATTCCGGATATGCGCACTTTTTATTTCGACGAATTGCGGTGTGCGCCGTTGTTTTTCGAGAAATTGCGCCCGTGCTGCTGGTTGCGGTTTTTCTGCGGGCGCTGCTGCTGACGCTGCTGCGGCCCCTTCTGGGGACGTGCCGTAAAGTGCTGTTTATAGTCACTTCGGAGATTATTTAATGCCACTTCATCGATTTCGATCGCTCCGCCGGACATGCGTTTGATGTCTTTTACGATCACTTCGTTGTTGGGATGCTCCTGGTTGTACTCGTAGCTCTTCGTGCGCATGTAGCGGGCCAGGTTGTCCACCGTGCGCGCCATGGTACGCCGGTCTTTTTCCTCGGAAAGCCCGGCGATCATCCGCTCGACATACTTGCCGTAATGCTTATAGGAGATACGCCCCTGCGTGTAAGCCATGCGGCGCGGCGTAATGGTCAGCTCCTGACGCGAAGGCTGCGGGTATGGAGAATCCACATCGAGCTGGAAATCAGACATTATGAAAAGGTGATCCCACAGCTTGTGGGTGAAGTCGGCCGTATCGCGCAACAGAGGGTTCAGGTTGCCCATCACGGCGATCACGGCACGCGCCTGGCGGTTGCGCTCGCGACGGTCTTCGATCAATTGCAAAGAGTCGATCATCTCCTGGATATGACGCCCATACTCGGGCAGGTACAACTTGCGTCGTGTGTAATTATAATTCTTTTTCATATTGTATTTGCGGTTCTCCGCACTGTTTCAATCCGTCCGCCGGAGCGTCCGGCAAGCCCGTTGCGGTAAACCGATTCAAGACGTTTTTTCCGACTTTCCACCCCATCCGGCAAGACCCTACAAGATTGGTTTTACACCGCAGAAAGTCATAACTTTGGGACAAAAGTAGGTAAAATTTCAGGAAAAACAAGCTATGGCAAAGGTTTTAATTTTAGACCAATCAAAAAGTATGCGAAACACGCTGCGCGAGCGGCTCGAATACGAAGGTTTCTCGACAGAGGCCGCCGAAGACGAAGAGGCGGCCTCGAACATGTGCGAGAAAATCCCGTTCGACGTCATCCTGTCGGACACCGGGTGCAAAATCCCCGACAAGGGCGTCCCGTTCATCGTGCTGTCGTCCGAGGCGTCGATCGACTCGGCCGTGGAGGCCGTACGCAACGGCGCCCAGGACTATCTGACCAAACCCATCGACATGAACCGCCTGCTGCAGTCCATCCACCGCACGATCGACGACCCGGCCCCCGTGCCCGCCCCCGCGGCGGCCCCGGCACGCCGCACCCGCCGCGGGCACAATGCGCAGACGGAGCATATCATCGGCACCTCGCCCCAGATCGAACATGTCCGCCTGTTGATCGACAAGGTCGCGCCGTGCGAAGCGCGCGTGCTGATCACGGGCGAAAACGGCACCGGCAAAGAGCTGGTCGCACGCTGGCTGCACGCCAAAAGCAACCGCGCCGCGGCTCCGTTCGTCGAGGTCAACTGCGCGGCAATTCCCTCAGAACTGATCGAGAGCGAACTCTTCGGGCACGAGCGCGGCGCCTTCACCTCGGCCATCAAGCAGCGAAGGGGCAAGTTCGAGCAGGCCGACGGCGGCACGCTGTTCATGGACGAGATCGGCGACATGTCGCTGGCGGCGCAGGCCAAGGTGTTGCGGGCGCTTCAGGAAAACAGGATCAGCCGCGTAGGCAGCGACAAGGACATCGAGGTCAACGTGCGCGTAATCGCCGCCACGAACAAGAACCTGCGCGAGGAGATCCGGAAGGGCAATTTCCGCGAAGACCTCTACCACCGCATCGGGGTGGTCGTCGTGCGCGTCCCGGCGCTGCGCGAACATGCGCAGGACATCCCGCTGCTGGTCGACCATTTCATACGCACAATTTGTGCCGAATACCACATCCCGGCAAAACGCATTGAAGAAGAAGCGCTTAGCGAACTGCAAACGATGCCCTGGAGCGGCAATATCCGCGAACTGCGCAACGTCATCGAGCGGCTCATCATACTCAGCGAGGAGCGCATCACCCCCGCCGACGTCAAGGCCTACTGCTGACCGAGGCTCAGAACAGCACCCCGACCTTCAGCAGGAGGGTGCCGTGGCTGAGCTGCTCGGCAAATTCGGCGGAGAACCAGCAGCCTTCGTATTTCCGGAGCCGCTCCAGCCGCAGCAACTCATAGCCCGCCGCGAAGAACAGGTGCACCCCGCAGCGCAATGCATACTGCACCCCCAGTTCGGGATTGAGCAGCAGTCCCCCGTTGGCATCCCTGCGCGGTGCGAAAGCATATCCGGCGGCGCACCCGGCATAGGGCGTAAAGCTGCGGCGGCGCATAAGCAGGAACTTCGCATCGGCAAAGAGCGGCACGAGCGTTTTTTCATAGCAGGAAACCCCCGTTCCGGCACCGACCGAAAACCGGCGGCTCACATTGTAATGACCCGTCACGCGCCAGACGACGGGCACCGACGACGGGCGGGTCAGGCCGAAGCCCGTCCCTACGGACGCCGAACAGGAAAAGCGGGGCAACTCCTGCGCCGGCACCTCGGCGGCAAGGAAAGGCAGCACGCACAGCGCCGCGGCCAATACTCGGGATCGCCCCGTCATCGGACACGGATCGTAATGCGTTCCACGATCCGGAGCGCTGAAGTGAGCCCCGAAATATCGGGGTCTATCCCGCCCGAACTTCCGTCGGGACTGCTGTGGCCGACCAGCACGGCTTCGAACTCCTCGCTGCCCGACGACAGGTCGACGTCGGCGGCATAGACCACGGCCGGCTGGCCGCTCCCGTGCCGCCCGCCCGAGTAGCCGGGCTCCCCCTCCTTGGCCGATTCGGGATAGGTTTCGTTGAAATCGGTCGAATGGTTCACCTCGACCTTTACGACGAACCGATCGAGCCCCGCCCCGGGCGAGAGCTTCAGGTCGAAACTGCCGCGCGGCGTGGCACCCGATATGCCGTCCGCCAGCGGTTCGCTTTTCGTCGGCAGGTAAAGCCCGTCGGCATATTGCACACCCCGGCTATGGCACCAGTGAGGCAGCGCCTCCCTGCGGCGGTTTCCGCCCGCCGCCAGCCAGGACTGGGTGGCGATTTTGGAACTCGCATAAACCGTGGAGAGGTAGCGCCCCTGCGCATCTTCGATCCAGACCGCGATCTGCGGCGGGTTCTTCCTTTTAATCCCCAGGAACAGGGGAAAATCATGCAGCCATGCGTCGCCCCGTTCCACGACAATTTCCACGCTTCCCTTTTCGTATTCGACCAGCTCCTTATCGCAGGAACCAAGCAATACGAACGGTAAAATCCATGCCATTACCATCTTTCTCATTGTTTTTGGTTTTCAATTTGTTACCTATTGGTAACATTCGTTATAAAAAATATATATACCTTCCCGCCCCGCGGGCCGGTCATTCCTTGAAAGTCTTGTCAATCAGCAGGTCTATCCCGAGGACGATCTGTTCCCAGCCGGCAGCCTCTCCGATCGGAATCCCGTTGTAAACCGGGCAATATTCCTCCAACAGCACAAGGTAGGTTACCGAAGCCGTCAGGAAAGTAGCCAACACGGCCACCTCCGATTCGGGCAGCCCGGTTTTCCGCGACACCCGGGCGATCAACTCCAGCCCGGCCTGCTCGCGCTGCCTGCGGAGCGCCGCCACGAGTTCGTTCTTCGAGGACAACTCCCAGCGGTACAGGCGCCTAAGCGTAGGGTCGCCGTGCAAACGCCCGATCATCGTGCGGAACGTCTTTTTCAGAAATTCGGGCAAATGCGCGCGGCCGGGAATGTCGAGCGGAAAATTGATCCAGAAATCGTGCTGCCGGATATAGGCGGCCAGCAGTCCGTCCAGCGAACCGAAATAGCGGTAGATAAGGATTTTCGAGACCCCGCAATGCGCCGCGACGGCATTGACCCCGAGTTTCTCGAAGCCATCCCTGCGGATCATCTCGCCCACCGCCTTCAGCATACGCTGTTCGGTAGCATCCCGGTCACGTTCGGTATTGTTGTTCTTCGCCATATGTTACTATTCGGGAACAAATATATGTCTTTTTTCCCGGAATCATGCAACTTTCCGGGAATATTCACATATTCGGCATAAATTGAGAAGAATCCGCAAAAGGATCCGGACTGCCGGACAACCGCGGCACCCGGACTATAACAACTCCAATATCTTGGCCGGATTGTCGACGATGTGCCGCGCCCCGGCCTCCTCGAGCTCGGTGCGCTCACGGAACCCCCACGTCACCCCGACCGAGCGGACACCGGCGACCGCGGCTGTCTGCATGTCCACGCCCGAGTCGCCGACATAGAGCACCCGCTCCTTCGCCACGCCCGTAAGCGCAAGTATCTCCCCCACCACCGCGGGGTCGGGCTTGAGCGGCACGCCCTCGCGCTGGCCGAAGACCGCGGCGAATTCGACACCGGGGAAAAACAACCGGATCAGTTTTTCCGTTCCGGCCTGGAACTTGTTGGATGCCACGGCGATACGAACACCTCGCCGCGCGATCTCCGCAACCAGCTCCGGAATTCCTTCGTAGGGTTTCGTATAAACGTCGATATGCTCGGTATAATATTTCACGAAATCCGCGCGCACGGCCGCGACCGTATAAGGCGTGCGGAGCTCTTCGGGCAACGCCCGCTCCACGAGCCGCATGATGCCGTTGCCCACGAAATGGCAGTATTCGTCATAGGTATGCTGCGGCAGGCCGCGCATGGCCAGCACGGCATTGCATGCGACAGCCAGGTCGCCGATCGTATTGAGCAGCGTGCCGTCGAGGTCGAATATCACAAGTCCGGTATCCATCTTATGTCCCATAATTTAATGCGGATGCGCCGCAGTGCCTGCGGCTCTTTTGATCTTCCACCCGATGGCCGCCACCATCAGCGACATCAGGGGACTGACAATATTGAAAATACAGTAAGGCATGTAGACGAATGTGGAAACACCCAGCACGGTGGCCTGCGTCATGCCGCACGAGTTCCACGGCACCAGCACGGAGCAGACCGTGGCCGAATCCTCGACCGAGCGGCTCAACAGCCGCGGTTCGAGTCCCCGCTCCGCATAAAGTTCCCGGAAAAGGCGCCCCGAAAGGATGATCGAGATATACTGGTCGGCGGTGCAGAGGTTGAAGAAGATGCCCGCGCCGACGGTCGAAGCCACGGCCGAGAAGGCACGGCGCACGAAACGCAGGAAAACCGACGTCAGCGACCCCAGCATCCCGCTGCCGGTCATCACGCCGCCAAAGCACATGGCGCAGATGATGAGCCATACGGTATTGAGCATGCCTGCCATGCCGCGCGTCGCAACCAGCTCGTCCAGCTGCGGGCTTCCGGTAGGGATCGCCGTCGGGCCGAAGCAGCTCATCAGCACACCCTTGAACCCCGACATGAAATCCAGCCCTCCGACTCCGGCCACCTTCGCCACCAGTTCGGGCTGCGCCAGCAGCATGGCTATGCAGGCGAAAACCGCGGCGCAGAAGAGCGTCACGATGGCCGGGAGTTTACGCACGATCAGCACGCCCGTCGCCACGGGCACCGCCAGCAACCAGGGCGTGATGCGGAACGTCCCGCGCAACGAATCGGCATACATCCCGGCATGCGTGCCGCCCGTATGGTCGAGCGTCAGCCCCGCGATGACGAAAACCGCCAGCGCGATGACGAACGACGGGACGGTCGTATACAACATGTAACGGATGTGCGTGAAAATCGGCACCCCGACGGTCGAAGAGGCAAGCACCGTGGTATCGGACAGGAGCGAGAGCTTGTCGCCGAAATAAGCGCCGGAGATGATCGCGCCCGCGATCCACCCCTCGGGGAAACCCATGGCCTGCCCGATGCCCATCAGCGCCACGCCGATCGTGGCGATCGTCGTCCACGAACTGCCGGTCATCAGCGACACGCCCGCACAAATGGCACACGAGGCGACCAGGAAGAACGAGGGGTGCAGGATCTTCAGCCCGTAATAGATCATCGTCGGCACCACACCGCTCACCATCCACGACCCGGCAATGGCGCCGATCAGCAGTAGGATGATGATTGCCGAAGCCGAAGCCCGGATATTGTCGATGATCGCCTCTTCCAAGACCGCCCATTTACAGCGGTAAATGCCGATGGCCAGCATGACGCAGACCGACGTGGCCGACAGCAGCGCGATCTGGCTGCCGCCGTTGATCGCGTCCCCGCCGAAACAGCGGATGACCACGTAAAGCAGCAGCGTCAGCACCGCGAGCGGCAGCACCGACACCCACGGCGAAGGCAGCTTCACCGCGTTCTTTCCCGATTCCGGATTCCCATTAACCATACGGACGGCAAAAATACGAAAAACTTACCACATATCCGCACGCCCGGCACCGGGGGTAACCATTTCCGACCGGAAGATATGCGCGTGCAACTTTTCCGGGCGCATTGTTTTTTATTTCCGAAATTTTATCTATTTTTGGTAAAAGATAGCGACGGATATGGCGGCACAAACAATCAAAAAGATCTTCCGGTTCTACCTCGACGGGTTCCGGAGCATGACCGTAGGCAAAACCCTGTGGGCCATCATCCTGGTCAAGCTGTTCATCCTGTTCGCAATCCTCAAGGTATTCTTTTTTCCCGATTTCCTGGCCGGGCAGAGCCCCGAAGAGCGCAGCCGTTCGGTCATGAAAGAACTAACCCCCGACAAATAACTTACGCTTATGCTATCGGATTATCTACAAACAGTCGACTGGTCGCGTGCGCAATTCGCCATGACGGCCATTTACCACTGGCTTTTCGTCCCGCTCACGCTGGGGCTGGGGTTCATCATCGCCATCATGGAGACCCTTTACGTCCGCACGGGTGATGAGTTCTGGAAGCGCACGACCAAATTCTGGATGCGCCTGTTCGGCATCAACTTCGCCATCGGCGTGGCAACGGGCATCATCCTCGAATTCGAGTTCGGCACCAACTGGTCGAACTACTCGCATTTCGTGGGCGACATCTTCGGTGCCCCGCTGGCCGTCGAGGGCATCATGGCCTTCTTCATGGAGAGCACCTTCATCGCCATCATGTTCTTCGGCTGGAACAAGGTCTCGAAAGGCTTCCACCTCACGGCGACATGGCTCACGGCCATCGGCGCAAACCTCTCGGCACTGTGGATCCTGGTCGCCAACGCCTGGATGCAGCACCCCGTGGGATGTACGTTCAACCTCGAAACCGTACGCAACGAAATGACCTCGTTCTGGGAGGTACTCTTCTCGCCCGTGGCGATGAACAAGTTCTTCCACACCATCACCTCGTCGTTCGTGCTGGCGGCACTGTTCGTCGTGGGCGTCAGCGCCTGGTACCTGCTCCGGCACCGCGAACAGAAGATGGCCCGCAAGAGCATCGCCATCGCCTCGGCCTTCGGCTTCGTATTCGCGCTCGTCACGGCGATGACGGGCGATAAGTCGGGCGCCGTCATCGCCCGCGTGCAGCCGATGAAACTCGCGGCCATGGAGGCGCTCTACGACGGACAGCAGGGTGCACCCCTGACGGCCATCGGCATCGTGAGGCCGGAGGCGGAACGCACCTCGAACGAGGACGCATTCTATTTCAAGATCGACATCCCGAAGCTGCTCTCGATCATGAGTTTCCGCGACGCCGACGCCTATGTGGCGGGCATCAACGACCTGGTGAACGGCAACGAGAAATACGGCGTGATGTCGGCCGCGGAGAAGATGGAGCGGGGCCGCGTCGCCGTGGGTGAACTGGCCCGTTACCGGGCGGCACTCGAGGCCGGCGACCAGGCGGTGATCGACCAAATCACCGCCAAGTTCGACCCCTCGAAGCCCGAAGGCGAGGAGTTCCTGCGTGAATATTTCGCCTATTTCGGGTACGGCTACCTCGACACCCCGCAGCAGATCGTCCCCAACGTACCGCTGCTCTTCTACTCGTTCCGTGTGATGGTCGGTGCCGGGTGCTTCTTCATCCTGCTGCTGGGCGTCATCTGGTGGCTCAACCGCAAGGATAAACTGGCGGACAAGCGCTGGCTGCTGCGGGTCGCCGTATGGTCGATCCCGCTGGCCTACCTCGCTTCGCAGGCCGGCTGGGTGCTGGCCGAGGTCGGACGCCAGCCGTGGGCCATCCAGGATCTGATGCCCGTGGGCATCGCGGCCTCGAAGATCGGCCCCGGGTCGGTATCGGCCACCTTCTTCATCTTCCTCGCGCTCTTCACGGCGTTGCTGATCGCCGAGCTGAGCATCATGTTCCGCCAGATCAAAATCGGGCCCGAAAACGAAAAACAGTAAACGACTATGGATACCCTAACACTCTTGCAACACTATTGGTGGCTGATTATCTCCCTGCTGGGGGCACTGCTCGTATTCCTGCTCTTCGTACAGGGTGGGCAGGGGCTGCTCTACGACATCGGCAAGACCGAAGAGGAACGTAACATGCTGGTCAACTCGCTGGGCCGCAAATGGGAATTCACCTTCACGACGCTCGTAACCTTCGGCGGCGCATTCTTCGCCTCGTTCCCGCTGTTCTACTCCACGTCGTTCGGCGGTGCGTTCTATGTATGGATGGCGATCCTGCTGGTTTTCGTCATCCAGGCCGTGGCCTACGAATACCGCCGCAAACCGGGCAACGTCTTCGGCGAAAAGACATTCAACGTATTCCTGATGATCAACGGCATCGCCGGCCCGCTGCTGCTGGGCACGGCCGTCGGAACACTTTTCACGGGCGCGAACTTTACGGTCGACCGCCTCAACCTGGCCAACGGCGCCGGAAGCGGCAGCGCAACGGTGATCTCGCAGTGGACAACCCCGTGGCACGGGTTAGAAGCACTTACGGATGTCTCGAACGTCTTTTTGGGCATTGCCGTGACATTCCTCGCCGCAACGCTGGCCTGCCAGTATTTCATGAATAACATCGATGACAAGACCATCCTCGAACGTACCCGCCGGCGGATGATCCCCGCAGCCGTCTGTTTCGTGTTCTTCTTCGTAGCATGGCTCTGCATGCTGCTCTTCGCCGACGGCCGGGCGATCGATGCCGCAGGCCGGATCTCCATCGAGCCGTACAAGTACCTGCATAACTTCATCGAGATGCCTTACCTCGCCGTGGTGCTGCTCCTCGGCGTGGTGGCGGTACTGTGGAGCATTGGACTGGGCTGGCGCGGCCGGCGCAACGCCATCTGGTTCGGCGGTGCGGGTACGGTACTGACGGTACTGGCGCTGCTGCTCTGCGCCGGATGGAACGACACGGCCTATTACCCGTCGCTGGCCGACATGCAGTCGTCGCTGACGATTTACAACTCCTCGTCGAGCCTCTTCACGCTCAAGGTGATGTCGATCGTCTCGCTACTGATCCCCTTCGTCGCAGCCTACATCTGGTACGCATGGCGGGCGATGAACCGCAAGCCGATCACCCGCGAAGAGATCCGCGGGGACGACCACCAATACTAATACCGACTGCCTCCGACCGTATGAAATATAGTATAATATTACTCCCGCTTGTATTCTGCAGTTGCGGTTCCCGTCCGGGAAAAGCAACTGCAGAACTGCAGGCCACGCCCTCGGCAGCCCAAAGTCCGCAACCGGCAGACCTGCCCCGTCTCGGTAGAAGATACGGTTCGCCGCCAGCTCGGCGGCAAACTGTTCTTCTCCGAATTTTCCAACTTCAACCCGGCCGACTCGATAACCGTTATCGAAACTCATTACCGCAAGGCGGAAGGAAAGGAACTCTACCGCGAATACCGGTTTATCACCCACAACCGGAACAGTCCCGCCCACAGGTTCTTCGAGAGCCGTTACCTCGATTCTGTCTACATGTCTTATTTAAACGACCCAAGCTATCGCGATTTTTATGACCAGATGCTGCCCGACTCTGTAAAATCTGAATACATCGCCCCGGAAATCCGGAATTTCAACGGCTATTAGGTCAATCTGAAGGAATACAAGGGTGATTATTACCTCGATGACGACTGGTCATGGCCCATTTCGTTCCACATTGCTGACAGCGTCAAAACAGATCTCTATATGGACGGGCCCTATCCCCGGAAAATCAGGACGGCAACAATGCTTCCCCAGGGCGGCATATTGCTCCGCTACCACAGGCCGATTCGCTGCACTCCTACAAGTACGACTCGCTGCATATCGAGGCCGTCGACATCCAAAGAGGCGTCTACCGGCTTTCGGGCGAAAGCGACTATTTCGCGGCTCCGGCGCAAGCCGTACACAAATTCGAGATCATCCAGTACGCCAACAGCACGGGAGATATATTTTAAACCGGCACGAACAATGATTTCCCACATATTGATAAAAGGGAAAGCCTTTTCAGGCTTTCCCTTTTATTCAAGCATCTCCGCCAGCTATTCCGCGTTCTCGCCGAACGGGTACTGGTTCTGGTGCACGTCCTCGAAACGCATCCCCTTTTCGTAGGTCTTCATGGCGCGGCGGCTCATACCCATCGACGCGAAACCGCCGTCATGGTAGAGGTTCTGCATCGTCACTTTGCGCGTAAGATCCGAGAAAAGCGTCAGCACATAGTCCGCGCAGTCGGTAGCCGAGGCATTGCCCAGCGGCGACATGTTCTCGGCGAAATTCATCAGGTCGCCCATCCCCAGCACGCCACTTCCGGCCGTGGTCGGCGTCGGCGACTGCGACACGGTGTTGATGCGCACGTGCTTCTCACGGCCGTAGATATACCCGAAACTGCGGGCGATCGACTCCAGCAACGCCTTGGCATCGGCCATGTCGTTATAACCGTAGAGCGTACGCTGTGCCGCGATATACGAGAGCGCCACGATCGACCCCCAGTCGTTGATGGCGTCCTTCTTGCGGGCCACCTGGATCGCCTTGTGGAACGAGATCGCCGAAATGTCGAGCGTCTTGGAGAGGTAATCGTAATCCAGGTCGTCGTATGTGCGCCCCTTGCGGACGTTGGGCGACATGCCGATCGAGTGGAGCATGAAGTCGAACTTGCCCCCGAAATGTTCCATCGTCTTGTCGATTAGGTTTTCCAGGTCTTCGACGCTCGTAGCGTCGGCCGGGACGACGATCGTATTGCATTTTTCAGCCAGCCGGCCGATTGTACCCATGCGAATAGATACGGCAGTATTCGTAAGGACGATTTCGGCCCCTTCTTCAACGGCGCGTTCCGCCACTTTCCATGCGATCGACTGCTCGTTGAGTGCTCCGAAAATAAGGCCCTTCTTGCCTTTCAATAAATTGTATGCCATCCTATTTAGATTAAAAATTCGGGCAAATATAACAAAAATATTTGAAACGGGCGAACCGCCGTCCCTGCAAACCGCGGCAAACGGCATGTCCCCGAACCAAAACACGGGTTGTAAATCACGGTTTTTTCACGTTTTACACATTTTTCGGCTTTTTATCGTACCTTTGTGCCGAATAAAACATGCACATGACCATTACAGACGATTTCAGCGCCCTGGGGCTTTCCGAGCAGATGCTCGCCGCAGTCCGCGCCAAGGGATTCGAGACGCCCACCGCAATCCAGAAGCTCACCATCCCCCACCTGCTCACAAAACCCAACGACATCATCGCGCAATCGCAGACCGGCACGGGCAAAACCGCGGCCTACGGACTGCCGATACTCCAGACCCTCGAACCCGCCCGCGGGCCGATACAGGCCATCATCCTCGTACCGACACGCGAACTCGCACTCCAGGCGGCCGAAGAACTGCTCTCCTACAACCGCGAAAAACGGCTCTCGATCACGGCCATCTACGGCGGTGCGGCGATGAGCGAACAGCTGCGGCGCCTTGCCAAAGGCATCGACATCGTCGTCGGGACACCGGGGCGCGTGCTCGACCACATCCGCCGCGGCACGATGAAACTGGAAAACGTCCGTTACCTCGTGCTCGACGAAGCCGACGAGATGCTCAACATGGGCTTCGTCGAGGACGTCGAAGAGATCATGAGCCACACCAGCGACGAGCGGCGCGTGCTGCTCTTCTCGGCCACGATGCCCGAGCGCATCATCCGGCTTTCGAAAACCTACATGCGCGACACGGAGATCGTGCGCGTGGAACACAAGCAAATCACGGCCGACCTCACGGAACAAATCTATTTCGAGGTACGCGAGGCCGACAAGTTCGACGCCCTGACCCGCATCATCGACGTCGAACCCGAATTCTACGGCATCATCTTCGCCCGCACCAAGATCGGCGCCGACGAAACCGCCTCGCGCCTGACGGCGCGCGGCTACGCAGCCGAGGTGCTGCACGGCGACGTGTCGCAGGCGCAGCGCGAGAAGATACTCCGCAAATTCCGCGACCGCACGATCAATATCCTGGTGGCTACCGACGTGGCCGCCCGGGGCATCGACGTGGGCAACCTGACCCACGTCATCAACTACTCGCTGCCGCAGGACTCGGAGAGCTACGTGCACCGCATTGGCCGCACGGGCCGCGCCGGCAAGCAGGGAACGGCCATCACGTTCGTCTCGCCCTCGGAGTTCCGCGGCCTGAACAACCTGATGCGCGACATCAAGGTCGAGATCAAACGCGAAACCCTCCCCTCGCCGCAGGACATCGTAGAGATGAAACGGCTGAAGATCAAGGAGGAGATGCAGGAGATCGTCGAAAACGAAAGCTACGACGGTTACAAGGAATTCGCCGAAGAGCTGCTCGCCGAATATACCCCCGACGTAGCCCTGGGTGCGCTGCTGCGCCTGGCGTTCCGCAGCGAGCTCGACCAGAACAACTACCCCGAAATACGCTCCTTCTCGGTCGACCGCAAGGGGACGGCACGGCTGTTCCTGGCCGTGGGCAAACGCGACGGCTACACGGCACGCAAGCTGGTCGACATGCTCAAATTCAAATGCGGCCTGCGCGACAAATATATCAACGACGTCCAGATTTCGGACAACTTCTCGTTCGTGAGCGTCCCGTTCCGCGATGCCGAGGAGGTCGTCCGCAAACTCAACCGGCTGAACCGCGGCCGCCGGCCGATGGCCGAGATCGCCCGCGACGGGGAAAACGGGGCGCAGGAAGCCCCGGTTCGCAAGCCCCGCCGCACAAAAACCGAGGATTACCAGGCCGCCGGGCAGACATACGCCCCGGCACCGAAAAAGCCGACGCGGAACGTGAAGCCGGCAACGCCCGTCCCGGCAACCCCGACGGCGTACGCCCCGGCGCCCGCCCACGACGAAACGGTACACGCAGAACCCTCACACGACCAAACGGCATATGACCCAACGTCATCGCCGCGCCGGAAGCTGAAAACCAAGCCCCAACCCCACCCAGACATCCCCGATTTCAGCAAGATGTCGAACGAAGGTTTCGACTGGTCGGCATTTATGAAATTCGACGAAGGCACGGCATGGGGACGCGACGAGAATGGCAAAGGCAAGGGCAAAGCGACCAAAAGCGTACGCAAGCCCCCGAAAAAGACGGTCACAGCCGCCCAACGGGTCGCTGCCAAAGGCAAGAAACGGAAATAACGGTTCCGGAAGGGAATCGCACGGTACCTTTTCGCCCGTTCGCCCATATACACCACGAAACGCGGTTGCAGATAATCTGCAACCGCGTTTTTATTTGGCAGGAAATGAAGGAACAGAACCTTTCCTGTATTCCGTCGTATATCAGTCTGTTATTCTTTGAACTTAATTTAAGTACACTGAATAGCCTACAGACGACTTGCATCATTTTACCCTGTGCTGCACTTGGTTAACACAAAGATATCAAAATATCTTTAGTTTTCAAAGTAAATTCCTTGTCTTAACTAATTTTGGAAATATTAAAAACTCCTGCCAAAAGTATGTCTGGCAGGAGTGAAATATAAAAGTAAGTTCGTTAGGCAACTTTTCCGCATCTATTGTTTTCGCGTATAATATTCAATAAGTTCTTCATTATTGCCTTCATCGTAAATCCATTTCATCGTCGAAACGGTTATTTTGGTCTGACAAGTCTTTTTATTCACTCCGTCATTTGTAGTCAGCATACCCGACGTCTCGTCATAGGAGTAGGAGCCGTCGTAGTACTCTTCGGGTGGGTAATCGTAATAACGGAAAGTCCCGTCTTCCCGGAAAATAGCGATCATCTTATCTTCGTCCTCTACGGCCGTGAAACTATCGATCAATTTCCCGTTCCGGTAGTATTCGTTCTTCTGGAATACCCATTCGCCGATGATTGATCCGGGCTCGTCGTTCGGTTCGTCTTTTTCATCGGAACAAGCTACGGCCAAACAAGCCAAAACCCACAGGCTTGCAAAAAACAGTTTTTTCATTGTCAATCGTTATTTAAGTTTTGTCATATATTTTTTCACCTTGAACGGCACTAATCCCCAGTCGTATCGGGCATAAAGCGGATGGCGGGGATTTCCTTTCACCGTGAGTTTCCCGATTTGGAACCATTGGCCCCGACTTGTACGCAGCACGTCGTATAAATCCCGAAAACATCGTTTCAGGTAGGGTTTCGCCGAAATATCGTTTCCGAAAGCGACCAATATGTCCGCTGTCGGATAACGTTGCAGCAGATCGGCCGCGACATCCAGATTTTTTCGGTGCATCGGTTCGTCCAACGTTGCCGACAAACTCCATTTATCCGTCGCTCGTTCCGATGAAAGATTCAACATTGCAAATCCGTCGTAACCGCCGCCCTCGGCGAATCCCATGACTTTGTGCATCGTAAGGTCGGGATGTGTTTCGTCCGCAGTGCTCGGATTAAGGCCGACGACCAACAGCATCTTTTCGCCGGGCTGTTCCAGCACGAACCGGTGGCCGCCCTGCGGTTTTCCGGTTTCGTTGCAGATAGGTAGGTAATCCATAATCAACTTAATTTTACGATCTCGAAATTTCCATATCCGCAATGACAACTCGCAACGGTTACACCGTACTTGTCTTCAATCGCTTCGATGATCTGTTTTGCATTCGGACGCGCCGAAGTTCCTGTTACAAGGATTTCTACAGACATTCCTTTTGTCAATTTGCCGGCACTCTTGATTGCCGTAACACTCCATAACGTACCTGTCATGATTCAAAAATTTAAGAGTTCGTAATTTATTTATAAAAGATTTGAGTTGTTTCGGGGATATAATCGGGACTGCGATTTTTATTAATCCCGTCGACCATATTCTGCCACCCGTCTTTCAGATACAGCGCTTCCAGTGTCTCCATCGGAGCACAATACAAGGGATTCTGATAATAGGAATCTCCACCTCGCAATGTAGTCTGGCTGACATCCAATTCTTTCAATTTGTTGTTTTGACAACGTATCACCTTAAGCGAAAAACAACCGCTCAACGACAGACTTACCAATTCATTGTCACAGCAAGACAAATGTTGTAACTCGGTTAGATTGCCGCAATTCAGGGATTTCAATTGCGTACCTCGAATTTCTATATTGTTCACGTTCCAACATCGTTGCACATCGATCGCTTCCAAACCGCAAAATAGAATGACAAGGCTCTCTAATGTTTCCGATTTAGGTAGAACCAGACCTGTCAGATTTGTATATTTAATAGTCAATCTGCGCAGTTGCGGTGCGTTGTTGCATAAATCCAACCGATCCAATTTACCACAATGCTGAATGTGCACATATTCCAACCGCTCGCATTGTGCCATATCGATCGTTTTAAGATCAAACAGATAGCTGATGCTAAGATGTTTCAGTTTTTGATTTCGGGACAGATTTAATTCCTGTATTTCTTGGCATTCCCCAATATGCAAATAGATCAGATTGGAAAAATTGCTGATCGTCTCTAAAGATTTGATCGTTCTTTGGGACAGAAATATTGTATCGACTTTTGCCGCTTCCCACTCCGAAATGACTCCATCGCCATCTGCATCGAAATGTTCCAAACAATAATCTGCGAATTGCTCATCGTCGAAGGTCAAAAAGCGATCTTTTTCTTTGCCATCCTCCTTGACACAACATATACAGAAATACATTATAACCGTAATAATCCCAAAAGAATACAAACATTTCATCATAATGACATCATCTGTGTACGCCCCTTGCTCCTGAGGGAAACTATCCGAAAAAGAAAGTGTGGAGCCGATTTCGTTTATCCGTCAGATGGTTGTGGAAAGACCAATAACAACGATAAACGATACGATACCCCACACTTGATAGATATGGGATATAGGCGTACAAAATACGCCTTGCCATATGCTAACAAGAAATGAGTGCTGTTCGTCGTCCCGTTGTTATCGAAAACTTCCACATTTTCTGACGAGGACAGTGCGAAAACACTTTCTGTATGTCTGCCGCTTGCACGACAAGACAAAAATAGAAAATAATTTTCACATTGAACAACACTCATGTAAAAACAATTGCAAATTACGCCAAAAAGTTCCTGAAAATCAATATTGATTTTGAACTATGTTATTTCAATTTTGGGCTATTTCTTTTGTATGAAGAACAAAACGAGACGGCCAGTATTTTGGCTCCATCCCGCTCGTGGTTAAATCTTGATTCCCCGTCTTTGCTCCGTTTGCTCGATGTCTATTCCTATCCGCTCGTAAAACTCCTTTCGTTGCAGCCTGAACCACTCGTCGCCGTCCTTTCCGTTTATGGTGAACCGGAATCCGCTGGGGCTCTCCTTGTCGGGTTTGAGTTGCAGGACAATATCGTTCGCCCAAAACGTATGATTATACCTTATCGAATGCAGATCGCCCGTATATCTGTAAGGTTGCATCGTAAATAACGCTCTTGTCCCCTCCTTGTCCAGTCCGGCATTCTTACAATAGTTTTCCCATTTCAACCCCTTTACATACGGACACAGATCGTCGACACGCATCAGGGCTTTCACAACCTGCTGCGCTTCTTGTTTAAGGTTGGCGACCTCTTTTTCGCGCCCGGCCTGCATGGTCTTGATCTCTTGTTGCAGTTGCCCGATGCACTTGTCCTTGTCGGCAATTACCCTTTGCAAATCTGCAATCTGCTTTTCATACCTCGCGGGCTTGGGGTCGTGGAACAACGCCCCGATCCTTTCGACGGCTTTCGTCGTGGCATCTACTGCCACGCCTTTCAGTTTATCGGTCTTGATCTCCCGTCGGGTCTGCGCCAACTCCGTTTCGGCACCGCAACCGCAACCCGGACGACCCGACGAACTGCTCTACGACCCCGACGAAACGGCGCAGATGATCCGCCACCTGACGGACGGCTATTTCGACCCGGAATACGTCCTGCTTTTCGGAAAGCTGGCCGGCGGCACGCCCCACAGCGATGCCGTGGCCTACGACCTGTTGATCGTCGTGCGCGAAACGCCGGAATACGACTGGATTCGGGCAAAACGCATCCTGCGGTACAGGATGCCGTACCGCTACCGGAAGGTCACCTACATCAATCCCTATATCCTGCCGTTGAACTATGTCGAATCGCATCGGACGCCGTTCCTCTACTTTGCCCATGCCGAGGGCGAACTATTGCATTGCAGCGACCACTATCGGTTTCGCCGCCCGAAGCACCCGATTGACTTTGCCAAAGCCTATGCCGACGCCAAATTCCATTTCGACACGTTCCGCACGCTCGGCAACGACCTGCTCGAACAGGCGCAGGATGCGTTTGCCGGGGGCCGCAACGTGCGGCTGGCGGCACAGTTCTCGGCGCAGGCGATCGTCTATTTCTACCACACGCTCTACTATGTCTATCACGGTATGGAATTCGACATCCATGATCCGGTCGTGATGCACGACCGGATGCGGACGCTTTCGACAAAGCTGATGCTGGTATTCGACGACAACCATATCGAAAACATTTTCACGCTGCCATGGCTGAAACAAATTTTGATGAAAACGCCGTATAGCGCCGAATTCTACATAGCTCCGCAGGAATTGGAAATGCACATGGGGCGTGTTCAAAAGGCTGCCGAAATAATCGAAAACTACTGCGGCCTGCGGCTGGAACTCTATAAAGAACTGGGCACGCAATAGGCCACCCCGACACCTGAATAAGACAAGAGGGGCTGATAGCCCCTCTTGCTGTCGATTCTTCATACATTCGGCGGAAAGAGAGGGATTCGAACCCCCGGAGCCTTGCAGCTCAACGGTTTTCAAGACCGCCGCAATCGACCACTCTGCCATCTTTCCGGGGACAAAAGTAGCACGGTTTTTCCATTCTGCCAAATCTTCACCCCGATTATTTTCCGCCCGGGCGGAGCCGGACTTCAAATTAAGGACATTATTTTTGACTTTTAGGAAAATTCCATATCTTTGTCAACAAGTTAGGTAAGGTCGCAACTTTTCACACATTATAGAACATGAACAAATCGCAGCTGGTCGAGGCGGTAGCCCTCGACGCTAACATCTCGAAAGTCGACGCGCGCAAAGCGGTCGATGCCATCATCCGGGTGACCGTACACAGTCTCCGGCAGGGTGAGCGCCTTACCCTCACCGGGCTCGGGACATTCAGCGTGCAGCAGAAATCCGCACGTATGGGCCGCAATCCGCGCACGGGCGCCCCGGTGAAAATCCCCCCGCGCAAGGCCATCAAGTTCCGCCCCACGGCAGAGGTCGAGTAATTTCCACTGCGTTTTTTAACTTTTTTCACACATGCCAGAAATCTCACAACGCGCCGAGCTGATGCCGGCTTCACCCATACGCAAGCTCGTCCCGCTGGCCGAAGCCGCCCGGGCACGCGGCACCAAGATCTACCACCTGAACATCGGCCAGCCCGACCTGCCGTCGCCGCAGACCGGGCTCGACGCCCTGAAAAAGATCGACCGTACGGTGCTCGAATACAGCCCCAGCGACGGGTACCGCTCGCTGCGCGAGAAACTGGTAGGTTACTACGAACAGTTCCAGATCAAGCTCTCGCCCGACGACATCATCGTCACGACGGGCGGTTCCGAGGCCGTGTTGTTCGCCTTCATGTCGTGCCTCAACCCCGGCGACGAGATCATCGTCCCCGAGCCGGCCTACGCCAATTACATGGCCTTCGCCATCTCCGCAGGGGCCGTGATACGCCCCGTGGTATCGTCGATCGAGCAGGGATTCGCACTGCCCGACGTCGCGGAATTCGAAAAGCTCATCAACGACCGCACGCGCGGTATCCTGATCTGCAATCCCAACAACCCCACGGGGTACCTTTACACACGCAAGGAGATGAACCGCATCCGCGACCTGGTCAAAAAATACGACCTGTTCCTCTTCTCCGACGAGGTCTACCGCGAATTCATCTACACCGGGTCGCCCTACATATCGGCCTGCCATCTCGAAGGCATCGAGCAAAACGTGGTGCTGATCGACTCGGTGTCGAAACGCTACTCGGAATGCGGAATCCGTATCGGGGCGCTCATCACCAAGAACCGGACGCTGCGTAACGCCGTGATGAAATTCTGCCAGGCGCGCCTCTCGCCCCCGCTGATCGGACAGATCGTCGCCGAGGCTTCGATCGACGCGCCGCGATCGTACAGCACCGAAGTCTACGAGGAGTATATCGAACGACGCAAATGCCTGATCGACGGGCTGAACCGCCTACCGGGCGTATACTCGCCGATCCCGATGGGTGCCTTCTATACCGTGGCACGGCTGCCGGTAGAGGACAGCGACGATTTCTGCGCATGGTGTCTCTCCGACTTCGACTACGAAGGCGAAACCGTAATGCTCGCCCCCGCATCGGGCTTCTACTCCGATCCGGCGTGCGGCCGCAACGAAGTCCGCATCGCCTACGTACTCAAGAAGGAAGACCTCGAACGGGCGTTGGTCGTACTGGGCAAGGCGCTCGAGGCATATAACAACCGGAAATAGCCCGACCGGCAATCTCGGACACGCAGTGCGGCACGGATAATGCCGCACTTTTTTTTGGAAGCCGGAGAGTCCGGCCCCACCCGGCGTTTCGGCCAATCCTATACCATATAGGTCAATTTTCAGGAATTTTAGACCAAAAAATTTGGGCAGCAGAGATAGTTTTCCTACTTTTGCCCTCGATTTTTACACGCCGCAACAGGCGTATAGTACAAACCAAACCAATACGTTATGAAAAAACTTTTCCTTCTTCTGGCCACCGCTGCCGTCACTTCGGGAGCATACGCCGAAGGATATCAAGTGAACAACCTCTCTTCGAAGCAGAACGGTATGGGACACGTGGGTACGGCCATGAAGCTTAACTCCGAGTCGATCTGGTTCAACCCCGCCGCCGCCTCGTTTCAGGACACCCGATTCGACATCTCGGTCGGCATCACCGGCATCGCTTCGAAGGCCACCTATACATCGCTCCCCGACTATACGGGCAAGACCAAGCCGCAGCACTACACCTCGGACAACAGCATAGCGACCCCGCTCTACGCCTATTTCAACTACAAACCCCTCGACTGGATGTCGGTCGGCCTGGCTTTCAATACGCCGTTCGGCTCCTCGATGGACTGGGGCAACAACTGGCCGGGGGCGCAACTCGTCCAGTCGATCAACCTCAAGGCCTACAATATCCAGCCTACCGTCTCATTCAAACTCTGCGAGCACCTCTCCATCGGCGGCGGTCTGATGATGACCTGGGGCAAGTTCGACCTTTCGCGCTCGCTGCTGCCCATCGGTGCCGACAATCCGCAGAACAAAGCGCTCATGGGTGCGTTGCAAATGCTCAACCCGCAAATGCCCGACCTCTTCGAAATGGCCGGGGACAAAAACCTGATATCGCTGGGGCTCGAAGGCAAAGCCAAAATGGCCGTCGGAGTAAACCTCGGTGTGATGTGGGACATCAACGAACAGTGGTCACTGGGCTTTACCTACCGTTCGAAACTCAAAATGAAGGTGGATTCGGGTTCGATCGACCTGCGTATGATCGACAACACGCAAATCGCCCAGGTCATCGGACAACTCCTGCCCCAGCTGGGTCTCGACCCCGCCAAGCTCACGTCGGCCGTCGTGAAGACCGAACTGCCCCTGCCGGCATCGCTGACGTGGGGTGTCAGCTTCCGTCCCGTGCCGAAATGGGAGTTCGCCGTCGACCTGCAATATGTGCTCTGGAGTGCCTACGACAAACTCGACGTCAAGATTCTCGAACCCGGCAGCAACACCCCCGTACTGAACATCCCGGTCAGCGATAAAAAATACTCCAACACGCTGGCGTTCCGTTTCGGCGGCCAGTACCACGCACTCGACTGGCTGACCGCCCGTATGGGTATGTACGTGGATGAAAGCCCCGTGCGCAGCGACTATCTCAATCCCGAGACGCCCTCGATGACCAAGCTCGCCTATACGGCCGGCGTCACCTTCCGCCCGATCAAATGGATGAATATCGACATCGCATACGGCTATGTCAATTCGGCCGATCCCGAACGTACGGGCTCCTATCCCTACACCAATTCGGTACTGGGCATCGTGAACGAAAAACTGGCGGCAGCAGGCGTTCCCGAAAGCCAGCTCACCAATCCGGTCACCGATTTTTCGGGTAATTACACCGCCCGTGCCCACACATTTTCGATCGGCGTAGGGTTCAGTTTCTAAAACCGGGAAAAATTATTATATTTGCGGTGCGCTTTGCAGAAAAGTGCGCCGCAATTTTTATCCGGCCTCATAGTTCAAGGGATAGAACGAGGGTTTCCTAAACCCTAAATTCGCGTTCGAGTCGCGGTGAGGCTACGAAAAGGGAAAGGTTCCGACCTTTTCCTTTTTTCGTTCCGCCCGGGCGGGAACGGTTTAAATCTCCTGCCGGAAAAGGGAACATCCGACAATTTACATTATCTTTGCCGCACATATAAAGCCAGTTTATGGAGTCACTCAAAGAATTATATAAGATCGGCAACGGCCCGTCGAGCAGCCACACGATGGGGCCAAAAAAGGCTGCCGAACGTTTTGCCGAACGTAGTCGCGACGTCGATTCATACCGTGTGACACTCTACGGATCGCTTGCCGCCACGGGCAAGGGACACCTCACCGACGTGGCGATCCTTTCGGTGCTGGAGCCCATCGCCCCGACCCAGATCGTCTGGGAGCCGAAGGTCGTGCTGCCCTTCCATCCCAACGGCATGTTGTTCGAGGGGCTGAAAGCCGGCAAGGTCGTCGACAGTTGGACGATATACAGCATCGGCGGGGGTGCCCTGGCGAACGAGAGTTCGCGCCTGGAGATACCCGCCAGCATCTATCCGCTGACGACGATCTCGGAGATCAAGGACTGGTGCTACCGCGAAGGAAAAACCTATTGGGAATATGTCAACGACTGCGAAGGCCCCGAAATATGGGATTACCTCGACCGGATATGGACGGTGATGTGCGAAACGATCCAGCGCGGCCTGAACAACGACGGCGTACTGCCGGGAGGGCTCAAGGTCGCCCGCAAGGCGAGCACCTACTGGGTCAAGTCGAAGAGCTACACCGACTCGCTGAAATCCCGCGCCCAAATCTACGCCTACGCCCTGGCGACCTCCGAAGAGAATGCATCCGGCGGCATCGTCGTAACCGCCCCCACATGCGGGTCGTGCGGCGTGGTTCCGGCAGTGCTCTACCACCTGGCCAATTCGCGCGATTTCCTGCGCATCCGGATCCTGCGCGCCCTGGCTACGGCGGGACTGTTCGGCAACGTGGCCAAAACCAACGCTTCGATCTCCGGCGCCGAGGTCGGCTGCCAGGGCGAGGTCGGCGTGGCATGTGCCATGGCCGCCGCCGCGGCATGCCAGCTTTTCGGCGGCACCCCTTCGCAGATCGAATACGCCGCGGAGATGGGGCTCGAACACCACCTGGGGCTCACCTGCGACCCCGTATGCGGATTGGTGCAGGTGCCCTGCATCGAACGCAATGCGATTGCGGCAGCCCGGGCTTTCGATGCCAACGCCTACGCCACGCTCTCCGACGGCTCGCACATGGTGAGCTTCGACCGGGTCGTGGAGGTGATGAACGAAACCGGGCATAACCTCCCGAGCCTCTACCGGGAAACCTCCGAAGGGGGTCTCGCCAGGCGCTATAACGGCAAGAAATAATCCGGACAGGATTCTTACGGCGGGGAACCGTGTTTTTTTGTGCTCCGGGATTTTTCGCAATTCGGAACAGGGAATCTTCCAAAACTCAGACCGATAAGCATCCGGATAGCGAATGACCTCCGACCGCTCGTGTTCATGCCCTTTGAACGGCTGCACGGCTGTCTTTTGCACAGTCGCCCTGCGCTCCGTCCAGTCGCCGCGTGCGCCGGAATCCGCATATTCATAGCTTTAGCTCCGCTCCGTAGCACCATCGTAATTGTGGGCTTCCTCCCGGCGTGCCACAAGCCGTCCCCCGGAATCGTAGACACAGGCGGCTTCTACTCCGGGTTCCCGTAGAACCGCATCGGTTCGAGCCAACCGTCCGGCGGCATCGTCTAAAAATTCGGTCGACCGCCCCACCTGCCGCATCACCCTCGTATTCGAGTTCCTGCGCGGCGATCCGGGCTACGGCACCATAAGTCAGCGATGCCGGCCTCCCTGCCTGCGCATCCCCTCCATACAGAAACACCGTATCCGTCCGAAAAAAGTACGGTTGGCAATGCCGCCGGGAGTGCGAACTATTTCGACTCCAGCTAACCATCGGGACAATGACGGTTGAAGATAATCGAGAATCCGGTCAAAATAAAAAGAAGCCGTTCCCCAGGGAACGGCTTCTTTCGAATCGTATATGCAGCCTCGGATTTACTGCGCCTGCTGGAGCGATTCCAGCTCGGCTTTCGAACCGACCACAAGGTTGTCGTAATCGCGCAGGCCCGTACCGCCGGGGATCAGGTGACCGCAGATGACATTTTCCTTGAGGTTTTCCAGCGGATCGACCTTGGCCTGGATCGCAGCCTCGTTGAGCACCTTGGTGGTCTCCTGGAACGAAGCCGCCGAGATGAAGCTCGAGGTCTGCAACGCGGCGCGGGTAATACCCTGCAACACCTGCGTCGAAGTAGCGGGCACAATGTCGCGCACCTGCACGGGTTTCTGGTCTCGGCGCTTGAGGCTCGAATTCTCGTCGCGCAACTTACGCAGCGAAACGATCTGCCCGGGCTGGAGCGACGTCGAATCGCCCGCATCGGTGACGACCACCTTGTCGTAAAGTTCGTCGTTCACATCCATGAACTCCCACTTGTCGACGACCTGGTCTTCGAAGAACCGGGTATCGCCCGGATCCTCGATCTTCACCTTGTTCATCATCTGGCGGACGATGACCTCGAAGTGCTTGTCGTTGATCTTCACACCCTGCATGCGGTATACCTCCTGCACCTCGTTGACGATGTACTCCTGCACCTTCGTCGGGCCGAGGATATTGAGGATGTCGCTCGGGGTGATCGCACCGTCGGACAGCGGGCTGCCGGCCTTCACGTAGTCGTTCTCCTGCACGATGATCTGACGCGACAGGGGCACGAGGTAACGCTTCACGTCACCCTGCTTCGAGGTGATGATGATCTCGCGGTTACCGCGCTTGATCTTGCCGAACGATACCTCGCCGTCGATTTCCGACACGATCGCCGGGTTCGACGGATTACGGGCTTCGAACAGCTCGGTCACACGCGGCAGACCACCGGTGATGTCACCGCCCGACTTGCCGACGGCACGCGGAATCTTGATCAGGATATCGCCGGCCTTGATCCTGGCGTTGTCCTTCACGACGACGTGCGCCGAAACGGGCAGGTTGTATTGCTTGACCTCCTCGCCCTCCTTGTTTACGATCTTGATGACGGGGTTCTTGGTCTTGTCCTTCGACTCGATGACCACCTTCTCCGAAAGGCCGGTCTGTTCGTCACGCTCCTCACGGTAGGTAATACCCTCGACGACGCTGTCGTAAACGGCCTTACCTTCGTATTCGGAGATGATAACGGCATTGTACGGATCCCATTCGCAGATCAGGTCGCCCTTCTTGACCTCGGCACCGTCCGCCATGAAAAGCGTCGCGCCGTAGGGCAGGTTGTGCGTATAGAGTACGATCTCGGTCTTCGGGTCAACGATGCGGAATTCCGACTGGCGCGAAATGACGATGTTGATCGCCTCGCCGGCGGCATTCTTGCCCTTCACGGTACGCAGCTCGTCGATCTCCAGACGGCCTTCGTATTTCGAAACGACATTGGTCTCGACCGCCGAGCCACCGGCCACACCACCGACGTGGAACGTACGGAGGGTAAGCTGCGTACCCGGCTCGCCGATCGACTGCGCCGCGATGACACCCACGACTTCGCCCTTCTGCACCATGCGTGCGGTAGCCAAGTTGCGGCCGTAGCACTTCGCGCATACGCCCCGGCGTGCCTCGCAGGTCAGCACCGAGCGGATCTCCACCGATTCGAGCGGCGATTTCTCGATCGCCTCGGCAATCGCCTCGGTGATCTCCTCGCCTGCCTTGCAGATGACCTCGCCCGTCAGCGGATGGATCACGTCGTTCAGGGCGACACGGCCCAGAATACGATCGTAGAGGGTCTGCACGACGTCGTCGTTGCGCTTGATGGCCGTAGCAGTCAAGCCGCGGAGCGTACCACAGTCCTCCTCGTTGATGATCACGTCCTGTGCGACGTCAACCAGACGGCGCGTCAGATAACCGGCGTCGGCCGTCTTCAGTGCGGTATCGGCAAGCCCCTTACGGGCACCGTGCGTCGAGATGAAATACTCGAGCACCGAAAGCCCCTCCTTGAAGTTCGAGAGGATCGGGTTCTCGATGACCTGCTGGCCACCCTCGACACCCGACTTCTGCGGCTTGGCCATAAGGCCACGCATACCGCTCAGCTGACGGATCTGCTCCTTCGAACCGCGGGCGCCCGAGTCAAGCATCATGTATACCGGGTTGAAACCGTCGTCGTCCTTGATCAGCGTGTCGATCACTACCTTCGTCAGCTTGGTATTGATGTTCGTCCAAACGTCGATGATCTGGTTGTAACGCTCGTTGTTGGTGATAAGACCCATGTTGTAGTCCTCCATGATGGCGTCCGAACGCTCGTAACCTTCCTGTACGAGTTTCTCCTTGGCGTCGGGGATAATCACGGCGTCGAGGTTGAACGACAGGCCGCCGCGGAATGCCATGCGGTAACCCATGTCCTTGATATCGTCGAGGAACGCTGCCACCTTGTCGGCACCGGCCTTCTTCATCACCACCGCGATGATGTCGCGCAGCGAACGCTTCGTGAGGATCTCGTTGATGTAACCCACCTCCTTGGGTACCACCTGGTTGAAGAGGATTCGGCCGATGGTCGTCTCCTTCAGCTCGCGTACCGGGTTGCCGTCCGCGTCGATGTCGTCCACCATACACTTCACAATGGCGTGCAGGTCGGCCTGGCCTTCGTTGTAGGCGATGATCGCCTCCTCGGGGCCATAGAATGCGCGGCCCTCGCCCTTGACACCCTTGCGGGGTTTGGTGATGTAGTAGAGGCCGAGTACCATGTCCTGCGACGGCACGGTGATGGGTGCGCCGTTGGCGGGGTTAAGGACGTTGTGCGAACCGAGCATCAGCAGCTGCGCCTCCAGGATGGCGGCATTGCCCAGGGGCAGGTGCACGGCCATCTGGTCGCCGTCGAAGTCGGCGTTGAACGCCGTACATGCCAGCGGGTGGAGCTGCATTGCCTTGCCCTCGATCAGCTTGGGCTGGAAGGCCTGGATACCGAGGCGGTGCAGCGTCGGGGCACGGTTCATCAGCACGGGGTGTCCCTTTATGACATTCTCCAGAATACCCCAGATCACGGGGTCTTTCCGGTCGATGATCTTCTTTGCGGATTTCACCGTCTTCACGATTCCGCGCTCGATGAGCTTGCGGATCACGAACGGCTTGTAAAGTTCGGCCGCCATGTCCTTCGGAATACCCATCTCGTGCATCTTCAGCTCGGGGCCGACGACGATGACCGAACGCGCCGAGTAGTCGACACGCTTACCCAGCAGGTTCTGGCGGAAACGTCCCTGCTTACCTTTCAGCGAGTCGGAGAGCGACTTGAGCGGACGGTTCGACTCGTTCTTCACGGCATTGCTCTTGCGCGAGTTGTCGAACAGCGAGTCCACAGCTTCCTGCAACATACGCTTCTCGTTGCGCAGGATCACCTCCGGCGCCTTGATCTCGATCAGGCGTTTCAGACGGTTGTTACGGATGATGACACGACGGTAGAGGTCGTTCAGGTCGGACGTGGCGAAACGTCCGCCGTCCAGCGGCACCAGCGGGCGCAACTCGGGCGGGATCACCGGAATGACGTTCAGCACCATCCATTCGGGCTTGTTCTTGCCCCCCGACGCACGGAACGACTCGATGACGTTCAGGCACTTGAGCGCTTCGCTTTTACGCTGCTGCGACGTTTCGGTCGAAGCCTTGTGGCGCAGTGCATAGGACATCGTGTCGAGGTCGACCTGCTTCAGGAGCGTATAGACCGCCTCGGCGCCCATCTGTGCGACGAACTTGTTGGGGTCGCTGTCGTCGAGCGCCTGGTTGCCCTTGGGCAGGGCGGCCAGCACGTCGAGGTACTCCTTCTCCGAAAGCGTTGCCAGACGTTCGATGCCCTGCTCGGCAGCGGCACCGGCGTTGATCACGACGTAACGCTCGTAGTAGATGATAGCCTCCAGTTTCTTCGACGGGATACCCAGCAGGTAGCCGATTTTCGACGGCAGCGAACGGAAATACCAGATATGAACCACCGGTACGACCAGCGAAATGTGGCCCATGCGTTCGCGGCGCACCTTCTTCTCGGTTACCTCCACACCGCAGCGGTCGCAGACGATCCCCTTGTAGCGGATGCGCTTGTACTTGCCGCAATGGCATTCGTAGTCCTTGACAGGGCCGAAGATACGCTCGCAGAACAGACCGTCGCGCTCAGGCTTGTAGGTACGGTAGTTAATGGTTTCGGGCTTGAGCACCTCGCCGCTCGACTGTGCCAGGATCTCCTCGGGGGAGGCCAGGCCTATCGAAATCTGGCTGTAACCATTATTCGTCTTATTGTCTTTGGAAATTGACATATTTGTTCTTCGTTTTTCTTATCCTAAATACACCTTACTCGAGTTTGACCGACAGGGCCAAGCCGCGCAACTCGTGCAGCAGCACGTTCATGGCCTCGGGAATACCCGGTTTGGGCAGGTTCTCGCCCTTGACGATCGCCTCGTAAGCCTTGGCACGTCCCATCACGTCGTCGGACTTGATGGTCAGAATCTCCTGCAGGATGTTCGCGGCGCCGAAGCCTTCGAGCGCCCAAACCTCCATCTCACCGAAACGCTGTCCACCGAACTGGGCCTTACCGCCGAGCGGCTGCTGCGTGATGAGCGAGTACGGGCCGATCGAACGGGCGTGCATCTTGTCGTCGATCATATGGCCCAGTTTGAGCATGTAGATCACGCCCACCGTAGCCGGCTGGTCGAACTTCTCACCGGTGCCGCCGTCGTAGAGGTACGTACGGCCGCTGTGCGGGATGCCCGCCTTGGCGGTGTACTCGTTGATCTGGTCGAGCGAGGCACCGTCGAAGATCGGCGTTGCGAACTTCAGGCCCAACTCGCGGCCGGCCCATCCGAGCACGGTCTCGTAGATCTGCCCCAGGTTCATTCGCGAAGGCACACCCAGCGGGTTCAGGCAGATGTCGACGATCGTACCGTCCTCGAGGAACGGCATGTCCTCGTCGCGCACGATACGGGCGACGATACCCTTGTTACCGTGGCGGCCGGCCATCTTGTCACCCACCTTCAGCTTACGCTTCTTGGCGATGTAAACCTTGGCCATCTGGATCACGCCGGTCTGCGGAAGTTCGTCACCGTTGGTGATGTTGTACTTCTCGCGCTTGATGACGGCATCGGCCTTCTTCCACTCGATGGTATAATTATTAATGGTAGCTTCGATCAACGCATCGGTATGGGCATCGCCCGTCCACTTGCACGAGCCGAGGTTCAGGTAACCCATCACCACGCCCGTCTTCTCGTCGGTCGACTTGCGGGCGATCTCCTCGAGCAGTTTCTGCGAGAACTTCGTGCCTGCGGGATAGAGTTCCACGCCGAAGTAGTCGGTGATACCCGTCGTGGCCTTGCCCTGGAGCAGCGTCCACAGCTTGGCGACCAGGCGCTTCGTCAGCTCCGAAATCTCGGCTGCGAACTTCTCGTCGAGCTTCTCGAGCTGCGCCTTCTCGGCACTCTTGCCCTTCTTGCCCTCTTTGTTCGCACGGCTGTAAAGCTTCGTGTCGATGACCACGCCGTGCAACGATGGCTGCGCCTTGAGCGAAGCGTCCTTCACGTCGCCGGCCTTGTCGCCGAAGATGGCGCGGAGCAGCTTCTCCTCAGGCGAAGGATCGCTCTCGCCCTTGGGGGTGATCTTACCGATCAGGATGTCGCCCGGATGCACGTTGGCACCGATACGGATGATACCGTTCGCATCGAGGTCTTTGGTGGCGTCCTCGCTTACGTTCGGAATATCCGAAGTCAGCTCCTCGACACCACGCTTGGTGTCGCGCACCTCCATGATATACTCGTCGACGTGTACCGACGTAAAGATATCCTCACGCTGGATACGCTCCGAGATCACGATGGCATCCTCGAAGTTGTACCCCTTCCAGGGCATGAACGCCACTTTCAGGTTGCGGCCCAGGGCCAGCTCGCCGTGTTGCGTCGAGTAACCCTCGGTCAGGATCTGCCCCTTCACGACCTTGTCGCCCGTCAGTACGGCGGGCTTGAGCGTGATGGAGGTATTCTGGTTCGTACGGCGGTAACGCGGAAGTTCGTAGGTCGTGACTTCCGGTTCGAACGAGGCCAATACCTCGTCTTCCGTACGCTCGTATTTGATCTGTATCTTGGTAGCGTCGGCGAAAACGACCTCGCCGTCGCCCTCGGCCACAATCTGGATGCGGCTGTCGGAGATCATATCCTTCTCGATACCCGTGCCGACGATCGGGGCTTCCGATGTCACCAGGGGCACGGCCTGGCGCATCATGTTCGAGCCCATCAACGCACGGTTGGCGTCGTCGTGCTCGAGGAACGGGATGAGGCTGGCCGCAATCGAAGCGATCTGGTTCGGAGCCACGTCCATCAGGTTCACCTCGTCCGCCGTAACCACGGGGAAATCGGCTCCCTGACGCGCCTTGATACGCTCGGGTTGCAGGAAATTGCCCTCGTCGTCGATCGGCATGTTCGACTGCGCCACAATCTTGCCCTCTTCCTCCTCGGCCGAGTAGTAGTGGATGTGCGAGTTGTCCAGGTCGATCCGGCCGTTCTCCACCGTGCGGTAAGGCGTCTCGATGAATCCCATCGGTGAAATCTTCGCATAAACGCACAGCGACGAGATCAGACCGATGTTGGGGCCTTCCGGCGATTCGATCGGGCAGAGGCGGCCGTAGTGCGTGTAGTGTACGTCTCGCACCTCGAAACCGGCACGGTCGCGCGAAAGGCCGCCGGGGCCGAGGGCCGACAGACGGCGTTTGTGCGTAATTTCGGCCAGCGGGTTGATCTGATCCATGAACTGCGAGAGCTGCGACGTCCCGAAGAACGAGTTGATCACCGACGACAGCGTCTTGGCATTGATCAGATCGACCGGAGTGAACACCTCGTTGTCACGTACGTTCATGCGCTCGCGGATCGTACGCGCCATGCGCACGAAGCCCACCGAGAACTGGTTCGACAACTGTTCGCCCACGGTGCGGACACGGCGGTTCGACAGGTGGTCGATATCGTCGACGTCGGCCTTCGAGTTGATCAGCTGGATCAGGTATTTGATGATGGCGATGATGTCCTCTCGCGTCAGCGTGCGGATAGCGGGGTCGATATCCAGATCCAGCTTCTTGTTGATACGGTAACGGCCCACGTCGCCCAGGTCGTAACGCTTGTCCGAGAAGAACAGCTTCTCGATGACGTCGCGTGCCGTAGCCTCATCGGGCGGCTCCGAAGCGCGCAGCTGCCTGTAAATATATACGACAGCCTCCTTCTCAGAATTGCAGGGGTCTTTCTGCAGGGTATTGTATATGATCGAAAAATCAATGCCCGAGAGGTTCTCCTTATGCAGGAGGATCGTCTTGGCACCGCTTTCGAGGATCTGCTCCACATGCTCTTCCTGGAGAACGGTCTCGCGGTCTACGATCACGTTGTTACGCTCGATGGAAACCACCTCGCCCGTATCCTCGTCCACGAAGTCCTCGACCCAGGTCGAAAGGACGCGTGCGGCGAGTTTGCGGCCAACGGCCTTCTTGAGATTGGCCTTCGTGACCTTCACTTCGTCTGCCAGGTCGAAAATCTCGAGGATCTGCTGGTCGGCCTCATAACCGATGGCACGCAGCAGCGTAGTGACGGGCAACTTCTTTTTACGGTCGATGTAGGCATACATCACGTTGTTGATGTCCGTAGCGAACTCTATCCACGAACCCTTGAAGGGGATGATACGCGCCGAATAGAGTTTCGTGCCGTTGGTGTGCATGCTCTGGCCGAAGAACACACCCGGCGAACGATGCAACTGGGATACGATGACACGCTCCGCACCATTGATGACGAACGTACCGCGTTCTGTCATATAGGGAATCGTACCGAAGTACACGTCCTGAACGACGACGCCGAAATCTTCGTGCTCGTCGTCCGTGCAGTAAAGCTTGAGCTTCGCCTTCAGAGGGACGCTGTACGTAAGGCCGCGCTCGAGGCACTCCTCGATCGAATAACGCGGCGGGTCGATATAGTAGTCGATGAACTCCAGAACGAAATTGTTCCGGGTATCCGTAATGGGGAAATTCTCCTGAAACACCTTGTACAGCCCCTCGCTCTTGCGGTTTTCGGCCGTGGTGTCCATTTGGAAAAAGTCCCGGAATGATTTAAGCTGTACCTCCAGCAGATCCGGATAGGGCACCCGGTTCTTGACTGTCGAAAAGCTAATTCTTTGTTGTGTTTTTGCTGTGGACATCGTAAAATCCAAATTATGTTGAAGTGTAATTCTGGTGGGTTACGCTCCCCGAGTTGCTGGGCATCCGATTATCCCGCCAATGCCCCCGTTTGCAGGCGCAATTCGCCTCGGGAGCATCCATTTCCAAAGAGTGGACACAGCTCCTGTTCGGCACTTCCAGTCTTTAGACCAAGAAAAGGCATAGAGCTTACACGCCGGTAAGCCCTATACCTGATTCGTCTGAGCAGACTTAAGCAGCAATGCTACTTAAGCTCAACTTCAGCACCAGCCTCCTCGAGCTGAGCCTTGATCGACTCGGCCTCTTCCTTGGAGACACCCTCCTTAACGGCCTTGGGAGCACCGTCGACGAGAGCCTTCGCATCACCCAGCGACAGGCCAGCGATATCCTTAACGACCTTGATAACCTGGAGCTTGGCCTGGCCGGCGGTCTTCAGGATCACGTCGAAAGTCGATTTCTCGGCAACAGCAGCCTCGCCTGCGCCGGCAGCAGGAGCTGCAACGGCAACAGCGGCAGCAGCCGGTTCAATGCCATACTCCTCCTTGAGGATGGTAGCCAATTCGTTTACCTCGGTAACCTTGAGGTTTACCAGTTCTTCAGCAAGTTTCTTTACGTCTGCCATAGTTGTAAGCTTATTAAATTTCGTTTTTAATTCTTGATTGTGATTAGTTGTTTCTCGATTCGAGCGTCTTCACGATGCCCGCGATCTTTTGGCCTGCATTAGCCTGCAATGCAGAAATAACATTCTTCGCCGGGGACTGGAGCAGGGCAATGATATCGCCGATAAGCTCTTCCTTCGACTTGATGTTGCACAGAGCGTCCAACTGATTGTCGCCCACGTAAACGCACCCTTCGGCGAAAGCTGCCTTCAGGACGGGTTTCTCGGACTTCTTGCGGAATTCCTTGATCAGAACCGCAGGAGCCTTTGCTACGTTCGCGAACATAATCGAGGTGGGACCCTCCAATACTTTTACCAGTTCAGCGTCAGCCTTCTCAACCTTCTCGAGCGCCTTGGCCAGCAGTGTGTTCTTCACTACGACCAGTTTGATGTCGCTCTCGTAGCACTTGCGGCGCAGGGCAGCGGTCTGCTCGGCGTTCAGTGCCTCGATATCGGCGATGTAGAAGTGAGGATAAGCCTGGAGCTGCTCGGCGATGGCGTTAATAACGACCAGTTTTTCTTCCTTTGTCATCTCTTCTCTCCTCCTTCTATTTGGTTTCTACTGATTTGGAATCAATCTGCAAGCCGGGACTCATCGTGGTCGAGAGATAGATACTCTTCACATAAGAACCTTTAGCAGCAGCCGGTTTCAACTTCAGGATCATACCCAGCACCTCTTTCGCATTGTCTACGATCTGGTCTGCCGAGAATGAAACCTTACCTACCGAAGTGTGGATGATACCGAATTTGTCGACCTTGAAGTCGATCTTACCCGATTTCACCTCCTGGACAGCCTTGCCGACTTCCATCGTAACCGTACCGGTCTTGGGGTTCGGCATCAGGCCGCGGGGGCCCAGGATACGACCCAGTGCACCGACCTTACCCATTACGTTCGGCGTACAGATGATGACGTCGACGTCAGTCCAGCCGGACTTGATCTTGTCGACATACTCGTCCAGGCCTACGTAATCAGCGCCGGCAGCCTGTGCTTCGGCCTCCTTTTCGGGAGTACACAGCACGAGCACACGCACCTGCTTACCCGTACCGTGGGGCAGCGTCACGACGCCACGCACCATCTGGTTGGCCTTGCGGGGGTCAACGCCCAGGCGGACGTCGATATCAACGGACGCGTCGAATTTCGTGAACGTAATTTCCTTCAGAAGAGCGGCGGCCTCCGAGAGCTTGTAAGCCTTAGCGGCTTCCACCTTAGCGTAGGCGATCTTTTGATTTTTTGTCAACTTACTCATCTTCGATTACATATTAGGAAATTCACCGACGACGTTGATACCCATGCTACGAGCGGTACCAGCAATCATACGCATAGCAGCTTCCAGGGTAAAGCAGTTCATGTCAGGCATTTTGTCCTGAGCAATCTCGCGCACCTGATCCCACGTCACCTGACCGACCTTGTCGCGGTTAGGCTGTGCGGAACCCTTCTGCACCTTGGCTGCTTCCTTGAGCTGAATAGCTACAGGCGGCTGTTTTACAACGAAATCAAACGACTTGTCGCTGTAAACCGTGATGATGACCGGAAGAACTTTTCCTGCCTTGTCCTGGGTACGCGCATTGAACTGCTTGCAGAAGTCCATGATGTTGACTCCCTTAGAACCCAATGCGGGACCAACCGGGGGCGAAGGATTGGCGGCACCACCTTTGATCTGCAATTTAATAAATGCAGCAACCTCTTTTGCCATAGTTTTCCTTGGTTAATTATTCTTTTTCTACTTGTGTGAAACCCAACTCCATAGGAGTTTTGCGCCCGAATATCTTCACCGATACCGTGAGTTTCTTGCGCTCGTTGTCGACGGCCTCGATGGTACCCTGGAAGCTTGAGAAAGGGCCATCAGTGACCTTAACGGTCTCGCCGACAAAGAATGGAACTTCGTTTTCCTCCTCCATGGCATTCATCTCGTCGACGCGGCCGAGGATTCGCGCCACCTCCTGCGGACGCAGGGGCGTGGCATTCATCTTGCGGCTGTCCTCCTTGGTATCGCCGAGGAAACCCAGCACATTGGGAGTATTACGAATTATAATCGGAATCTGACCTACGAACGCGGCCTCCACCAACACATAGCCCGGATAAGAAACCTTCTCCTTGGAGACTTTCTTTCCGTTGCGGATGGTATAGACCTTTTCGGTGGGAATCAGTACCTGAGATATGTAATCCTCCAGGTGGTTGTGGCGAATCTCGGCCTCGATATACTCTTTGACCTTGTTCTCCTTACCGCCGATGGCACGGACGACATACCACTGTTTTTTTATCTCGCTCATCGTTTCAGCAACAATTAACGGCCAAAACCACCCAGTACCTTGTAAATCAGAGCCATCAGGTTCTCGAACGACAAGTCCATCGCCAATACGACGACTGCGAAGATGACCGAAGCCACCATCACGACGATCGTAGAGCTCTGGAGCTGCGGGAACGTAGGCCACGTCACCTTGTTTACAAGCTCGTTGTAGGATTCTTTAACGTAATTGAACATATCTTCTTCTTTTACTTTTGGCAGGAGCAGAGAGATTCGAACTCCCATCAACGGTTTTGGAGACCGCTATTCTACCCTTGAACTATGCTCCTAAAAGCGGGAAGCGGTGCGGAACACCGCTTCCCTATGGTTGTGAAAATTATTTCACGATCTTCAGGATCTGACCGGCACCTACCGTACGGCCACCCTCGCGGATTGCGAAACGCAGACCTTCGTTGATAGCTACGGGGTAGATCAGTTTCACGGTGATGGTTACGTGGTCACCCGGCATAACCATGTCAACGCCTGCGGGCAGATGAACCTCACCCGTTACGTCCATCGTACGCAGATAGAACTGGGGACGATAGTTGTTGTGGAACGGCGTGTGGCGGCCACCTTCCTCTTTCTTCAGGATGTAGACCTCAGCCTCAAACTCGGTGTGCGGAGTGATCGAACCCGGTTTGGCAACGACCATACCGCGCTTAACCTCCTTCTTGTCGATACCGCGGAGCAGCAGACCTACGTTGTCGCCGGCCTCACCCTCGTCGAGCAGCTTGCGGAACATCTCGACACCGGTGCAGGTCGAAGTCAGGGTCTTCTCCTCGAGACCTACGATCTCAACGGGATCACCTACGTGGATGATACCGGTCTCGATACGGCCCGTTACGACGGTACCACGGCCGGTGATCGAGAATACGTCCTCGACAGGCATCAGGAACGGCTTCTCGTTCTCACGCTGCGGGATCGGAATATAGGTGTCGACAGCATCCATGAGCTCCATGATCTTGTCCTCCCACTGCGGCTCGCCGTTCAGGCCGCCGAGTGCGGAACCACGGATAACGGGCGCGTTGTCACCGTCGTACTCGTATTTCGAAAGCAGGTCGCGAACCTCCATCTCGACCAGGTCGAGCATTTCGGGGTCGTCAACCATGTCGCACTTATTCAGGAAAACTACAATACGCGGCACGTTCACCTGACGGGCGAGCAGCACGTGCTCGTTGGTCTGGGGCATCGGACCGTCCGTTGCAGCGACTACCAGGATGGCACCGTCCATCTGGGCGGCACCCGTAACCATGTTCTTCACATAGTCGGCGTGACCCGGGCAGTCCACGTGAGCATAGTGGCGGTTAGCCGTCTGGTACTCAACGTGCGAAGTGTTGATCGTGATACCACGCTCTTTCTCCTCGGGAGCGTTGTCGATGGAGTCGAACGAGCGGAGCTCCGACAGACCTTTCTTTGCCAGAACGGTCGTGATTGCGGCGGTAAGGGTGGTCTTACCGTGGTCAACGTGTCCGATGGTACCGATGTTCACATGCGGTTTCGAACGGTCGAATTTTTCTTTTGCCATAGTATTAAGTATTTAAAGTATTGTTAAAAATTGCTTTAAAGTTTTAAAATTCATTTCGCAGAACAAGCGGGCGACACAAACGTCCCCGCCACGCCGGCTGGGGTCATCCGTATCACACGCGTCTGCGTCTGGAGCGGAAGACGAGGCTCAAACTCGCGACCCTCAGCTTGGAAGGCTGATGCTC